>Ga0307425_1000018_pt1 | contig 77378 bp, 77 predicted proteins | sample SalMarWE160330MG_FD_202152 | JGI IMG/M metagenome (GOLD analysis project Ga0307425, IMG submission 202152) | Salt marsh sediment microbial communities from the Plum Island Ecosystem LTER, Massachusetts, United States - WE1603-30 | ecosystem: Environmental > Aquatic > Marine > Intertidal zone >... | reverse complement strand
AGTATTAAGATAAGTATGTGGCTCCCCTAAGTGACGAAATTTCGAACCTTTTTCTAAGAGAAATAATTAATCTACAGAAATTATATGAATTCAGACAATCAGAGTATATAAAATAATTCTAATTAACTTTGTAAAACATGTATGTCGGTAACTTTTGGTATTCTGTTTAATTCAGATTTAATTTTTTGCACTTCTTCCCTCAAGTCAAATTCATCCTGTATGCCCATCCAGAAATCTGCGGAATTACCAAAATATTTAGATAATCTTAAAGCAGTATCAGCAGTTATCCTTCGCTTTCCTTTAAGAATTTGCGACACCCTTGTTGCAGGCATGCCAGTATCCTTGGATAACCTATAAGCACTGATTTCTAAAGGTATAAGAAATTCCTCCAATAAAATTTCTCCTGGTGTTATATTTTTGATTTTTTCCATATTGTTTTCTCCCTAATGATAATCAGTTATTTCAACAGAGTTTGCTGTTCCATTTTTCCAGTAAAAGCAAATCCTAAACTGATCATTTATTCTGATACTGTACTGCCCCTGTCTATTGCCAGACAGTTGTTCAAGTTTATTTCCTGTTGGAACTTTTAAATCATTTAAGTCTTTTGCCCTGCTTATGATTATTAGCTTTCTAAGTCCAATTCTTTGTATATCTCTAGGAAATTTCCTAGAGAATTGCTGATTCCAGATTTTTTCAGTTTCCTTGTCTTGAAATGAAATAATCACATGTATATATTAACGTATCACGTTATTAATGTCAAAGATTAATATATTAAAAAGAGATTGGCTCGCCATCTGCTACAATGTTAGAACTAATTTATTGAACACAGCAGAAGATATTTATATTACTGAGCTGAGTTTTACAGGTTAATTACTACTCTATCAAACTACTTACTATTTATTGTTGTTACAGTTATTAAAATTTTCTCAAACTATGCTTTTATTACTTCAATTATAAATATATCTTCTTGTGTGGGTATGATTTGTGATATTTTAAAACCTGATAAGTTAAATAATTTAACAAATTCTTTTTCTGTTCGCTCTGCCCCTCCTGTAATAACTAACATTTCCATGTCCAGCAGTTTAGAGATTGAGAATTTATTTCCCGATGGTATTATCATTTCAATCACAAGCAGTTTAGACTTTAAAGTCATAGCATTATAGCAGTTTTTTAGTATTATTTTACACTGCTCTTCAGGCCAATCATGAAGTATATTTGATAAGATATAAAGGTCAGCCCCAGAAGGAACTTTTTTAAAAAAATTACACTCCATTGCCCTACACCGGTCTTGCATACCCATATCTTTAATTTCTGCATTTACATCAGGCAATATAAAAGAAAGTTCAGCTATCATACCCTTAGCATCTAGATTTTGCTTTAAAATTTCCATAAGCAAAGACCCTTTTCCACCACCTACATCGATGATTTCAGTAAACTTTGAAAAATCATAGGTGTCAAAAATAGCAGCATGTATCCCTCTGGCTCTAATAGCATTAGCTTCATTGAGAAGTTTAGCTGCTTCTTTATTTTTCTCAAGCCAATTAAAAAGTGGTGTTCCATAAGCAAGTTCAAACGCAGTCTTTCCAGTTTTAACACTTTCAAATAGATATGACCATGCCTTATCATTCCAGTCTGAATGAAACGTCAAAGAATAAATAGAACCTGTTTTTCCTTTCCTTAATAATTCTGCCATAGGAGTAAGGCAAAACTTTTTATATTCTATTTCAGAAAATATTCCTATACTTGCGAGTATTCTCATTATTCTGTAAAGGAAATTACAGTTAGAATTAGCAGCCTCTGCTATTTCTTCTATCGTTTTTGGACCCTCAGAAAGAATATCCGCAATACATAGCCTGGATACAATATATATTGGTTTACTTATCCATTTTTCCATGATAAGTCTCATTAGCTCACTGGATAATTGTGATTGGTTGATTTCCATATTTGACTCCTTTAAAAATTTAATTATTGATTATATTAATAATAAAAAGTCCTGACATAAGGTTGAGAAATAGAGAGAGGTAGTTAATTTATAGCGATTTCACGAATTGATTATAAAATTTGATTGAATATGTAGTCTTTTTATTGGGAAAAATTAGGAAGATTTTAATTATTATACTATGCATTACTCAATTATTTGTCAATATTTTAAAGAATCAGCTTAAAATTTTTTCCCTAATCGATTATTAAGATTTGTATGACACAGATATCTGAAAATGGCTCCCCGGGTAGGACTCGAACCGTAAGAATCTTAATTGGAATGTCCCCCCATTAACTTCTTTAAATTAATGATCTCATCTTCCCTGCTCTTTATTTTTCCCTCAAGTTTCATATCAAACAGTTTTTTTAAAACACTCTTAAACTTCTCCGAGGGCCTGTAACCCATATCCTTGAGTGTCTGGCCGCTTACCTCCAGCCGCATTCCTGAAAGTTTTGTTAGATATCTTTTAATATTCTTATAATACATTTTGCCCCAGCTGCAGGCAATAACCTGAAGTTCGGGAGTAATGCCGCCTGCCCTGCGGTAGAGAACAAGATTACTGCTGATTTCGTTTTTAAGGTTTCTCCTGATCCTGTTCCAGCTTCTGCAGGTTTCAAGTATAATATTTATATCTTTTTTCCTGACCTTCAGCCAGGAGCACCATGATTCGATTTTATCAGACCCGATGCCCTTCAAAAGAAGGGTAAAAAGAAGCCTCCACCTTTTTATCCCCCCACTGCTGCTATAAAAAACCTTTAACTCTCTGTAGCATTTTAAAATTTTTTTCAACTGCCCCATAAATTCCGCATCTGCCTTCACTTTTATCCCGATTTTTTTAAGCGCACCCAGCCCGTACAGCCTCTTTATTGCTTCCTGGGAATTTTCTTCATTGAATATATAAATAAGTTCATCTCTTATTCTGACCCCGTTTAACCTTGAGACTATATTCATATTTATAGTGGTCCGGGCCAGCTTCTCGGTGTAAGGATCCATTTTAAACCCCAGCCTCTTCTCAAACCGTACCGCCCTGAAGATTCTGGTGGGATCCTCTATAAAGCTCATCTTATGCAGCACTTTTATTACCTTATTCTTTAAATCTTCCCTGCCTCCGAAGAAATCAAGGATTTCACCGAAATTTTTCTTATTCAGCGATACGGCCATAGTATTTATGGTAAAATCCCTTCTTGAAAGATCCTGTTTGATGCTGCCCCGTTCTACGGTAGGGAGAGCGGCAGGACTTTCGTAATATTCTATTCTTGCCGAAGCTACATCTATGTGCTGTCCGCTTTTCAATACCAGAACAGCAGTTCCAAATTTCTGATGGCACTCCAGTTTGCATTCAAACCCGGCGGCGAGCTCCCTGGCGAATTTTATCCCGTCCCCTTCCACCACAATATCTATATCAAAATTCGGTATCTTAAGCAGTGCGTCCCTTACTATTCCTCCCACCAGATAAGTATTGCATTTTAAAGTCTTTGCCACGGTTGAGATGTTTCTCAGTATTTTTCTTACTCCGTCAGGGAAAAATTTCCATAAATTTTCATAACTGCGTCCATGCAGGACCCTCAGTATATCTTTTCTGGTAATAATGCCCACGATCTTTTTTTTATCGGTTATGGGTATTCTGCCAATACCGTTTTCTATCATTAGATCCTGTATCCTGCCAATACTGGTATTGGGTCCGGCCCTGACAATACTGCTGGACTTAAAGCCCTTGACCGGGGCATGCGATAAGCCGTGACCTATGGCTTTGTCTATATCCTTTCTGGTTATTATTCCCGCAAGATCACCATCCCTGCCAACAATGGGTATGCCTGAATGACCATACTTCTTTAAAATGCCGTCTATTTTTAATATGCTTGTGGTCTCCTTTACGGTCCTTACCGGATAGGACATTATGTCCCTGGCCAGCATCGGTTTTTTTATGTTTTTCTTGAGGGAGCCCAGCAGCTTATTTTCTATATCTTTAAAATCCATGTCACCTATTACAGCCGAAGCTGCCTGGGGATGGCCCCCGCCTCCTACAGCTTTAAGTATCTCCGATACGTCTACATTCCTGTCGTCACTTCTGGCCGCAGCATAGATTTTACTCTTCATTTTTACCCAGCATATCACGATGCTCACATCTTCGATCTGAGACAGCTTCCTTGTCAGTATGGAAAGCCCCTCAATAAAATTTGGCATATTCGCCTGTGAAAGTATAATCTCGGTTTCATTTATATTTATCTTCCTGCAGTTCATTATTAACTTTTCCAGAAGCTTGTGCTGGTCGCCGGAAAGGGAAAGATTTAAAAATTTTGATACCATAAACAGGTTGGATCCTCTTTTCATGAGGAAAGAAGCTGCCTCCAGATCGCTGGAAGTGGTTCCGGGATATGTGAATGTGCCCGTATCCTCATAGATTCCAAGAGTAAAAAGGGTTGCATCAAGAGGAGAAATATAAAGTTTTTTCTTCTTTATAAGGTTGACCAGAATAGTGACAGTGGCCCCTACTTCCCTGGAATAATCATAGGTGGCTTTTAGGTTTCCGGATGACTTTTTATGATGGTCATATACTATAATTTCAATATTTTTATTTCTCAGCACCGCTCCGGCAGGACCAAGTCTTGCCGCAAATCTGGTATCAATTATGATGACTCTTTTTACCTTTGAAAGATCGACTTTCCCGGCCTCCATAAGAGGCGGAAGTTCATCTTCATAGAGAGTAATAAATTTTCTTACGTTTTGATTTATGGCCGTAGGCAATACAATTTGGGCCCGGGGATAGATTTTTTTAGCTGCCACCATTCCGGCAAAAGAATCAAAATCAGAGCTTAAATGGGTTAAGATTATTTCCATAAGTCCGTTGACATGTAACTTGTTTATATCAGTCTATATACTTATCATAGCAGACTATTTCGGAAAGAGGCTTTCTTCCCCTGATTCCGCCTTCTCCGGTAGGGTATCCCACCGGTGTTATGGCCACTACCCTTATATTCTCGGGTATCTCAAGCAGATCCTTTACAAGTTTTTCCTTGAATGCTCCGATCCAGCAGGTACCCAGCCCTTTTTCTGTAGCAGCCAGAATCAAATGTTCCAGAGCCAGTGCTATATCTATGGGATAGCTGTTCATGTAACCGCCCATTACTCCGTAAGCTTCATCTGCTTTTGCGCAGGCTACGATAAGTATAGGTGCCTCTGATAAGAAAGTCTGATTATTGCATGCTATGGACAGGTCACTTCTTTTCTTTTTATCTCTTACCACAACCAGTTTCCACGGCTGAAGGTTTTTTGCCGAAGGAGCTTTCCTGAATGCCTGCAGGATATAATTTAATTTTTCTTCTTCCACTTCCTGGGGTTTATAGGACCTGATGCTTTTTCTTGTCTCTATCAGATCCATAAGCTTTTTGAATTGCTTCACTATCCATTACCCCCTTTTTTATTATTCAATTCCTAAAACTTAAAAATTCTATACCCAATCAGCTAAATACTAATCTTTAATATTCAGGCAGACAACACTTTATATTAGCACTATGGTTTTGGTAAGTAAAATTGTTTTTTACCATAAATCATGAACATATATTTTTATATACTTCTGATACACTTCCCTGATTTTTTCCATCTGCTCACCTGTCAGCGGCGGGAGGCCGGAAGCTGCCGCATTGTCTTCAACCTGTGATACCCTGCTGGCACCCGGTATAATGCTGCTTACACAGTCATTCATAAGTATCCAGCGCAGCGCATACTGTGCAAGTTTGCCTTCAGGAAATACCTTCTTCAGCTCCTTTACCGCTTCCAGACCCACTTCATACTGAACACCCGAAAATGTTTCTCCCCTGTCAAAAACCTGGCCCTCGCGGTTAAAGAACCTGTGATCCCCTTTTGAGAATACGGTATCTTTTTTAAACTTCCCTGTAAGCAGACCGCTTGCCAGCGGAACCCTGACAATAATTCCAATGTTTTTATCCCTTGCCATGGTAAAAACTTTTTGGGCGGGTTTGTGCCTGAACATATTATAAATAATCTGGATGGTAGAAAGGTTTGGATATTCCATGGATTTTAGTGCTTCTTCTACTTTCTCCACGCTGACCCCGTAATTTAAAATTTTACCTTCTTTTACCAGATCATCCAGTATTTCAAAAACCTCCGCTCTGGAGTAAACCTCGGTAGTGGGACAGTGAAGCTGCAGGAGATCTATTGTTTCCAGGTCCATGTTTTTGAGGCTGTCATTTACAAATCCGGTTATGTTTTCTCTGTTATATCCTTCCGTGGTATGCGGAGCCAATCTTCTTCCTGCCTTGGTGGCCACATAAATTCTCTCCTGCTTCTTCTTTAAGAATTTTCCTATGGCTTTCTCACTCTGGCCCTTATTATAAACATCCGCAGTATCAATAAAATTTATCCCTCTTTCTACTGCCTTGCTTAAAATTTCTTCGGCGGTACCGGAATTAAAATCTTCACCCCACCGGCCCCCTAGCTGCCAGGTCCCCAGCGAGATCTCGGAAACTTTAAAACCTGTTTTTCCTAAATTCCTGTATTTCATGATCGCTCTTTCTATATTTTTTTTATTTTGTAATTTGGTTTTATCGAGAAGATAGAAACACGTGTCTATTTTAACAAGAAATTAACCTAATGCAAATTTGAAAACTTACAAAATCCTTAATCTAGCCAGCTTGTATAATTTTGTGGATTTTAGGATATTTTTGTTATAAAATAAAACACAATTATTAAATATATTATTTATCGTATGGGTATAAAGAAAAAACTTTATACATCTTTGATAATATTAATATTTTCCATCGTACTGCTGTTCCCTGCCAATTTAATTTTTGCCTCTGACGCTTCCGCAAACGATGCATTATTGATAGCTCAGGAATCGGAAGAAATCGAATATTTTGATACCGAACGATTGATTCCCTATAACGAGTGCCCTTATACCTTCATAATTGATGTTAAAGATAACTTCACCAGAGTTGAAATCCAGCATTACGGTGAAGACGGTAACAGGAATAAATTCGGTGGATGGAAGGCCTGGCTTTCAGTAAATGGATCTCCAATATATAAATGGCAAAGCTTTACGGGGGGTGAATCCAGATGGTATGATTATACGGATAACTCATACTATGATGATAATCCGCCCAATAATTATACTGACATTACCGACTACATAAACGCGGGCGAAAATACCATCGAGTTCTACCACTACACCGAAGGTGCCGGTTCCGGTATAATTGTAACAGTCTATTATGGTGATACAGGGAACGGCTACAGTACCGGCGATGAAGGTACTTATCAGGAAGAAATACCAGCAGAAGAGACGTCTGAGGATTACACAACGGAAGAAGATTACTCCACACTGCTTCAGGAAGAAAAAGAATCATCTGCCCGGCAGGAAGAAACAGCCGCTGTCGGAGCTGAAGATGAGGAAAAATTAATTTTTAACTTTAAATCGATGTTTATAAATCCTGATAATCCCGGATATGTCCTGGGGAGAGAAATACCCGGCCTTACAGAGGAAAATTTAAAGAAATACCAGGGAACCATACTTTATAAAAAACTGCTGGGTCCAGCTGATTATATTACCGGCTCCACCAGCTGGGAAGATGTGGCCAGGCTGGCAGTAATCGAATCAAAGGTCCACTATAATTACGCCCAGAATCTGGGATATTTCAAATCTTTATATAATATTCTTTCCGTCTTTTATATAGTGCAGTCCTTTAGAGAATCACTTCAGGATATCCCCAAACAATTTAATACCTTAAAATCGGTTAACTCAGCAAAAGATCTGGTGAAAAATAAGGATACTATCATCGGCTTGTCATCTAACCTAACAGGAATCTATGATGAACTCATAGGAACAGACAGGGAAGGAGCAGCTAATCTCGGTTTCCCGGAATTGGATTCAAAAGTAATGTTTGTAGTCGGTGCAGTTACATCAGGAGGATGGAGTGTACTGGGAGATATTTCCAAGGGACTTTTTATTGAAAATGCACAGTATTCCATAAATTATGAAGTAAAAAAAGCAGTATTAAATTCATCTCTGGCCTATCATGCACAAAAAGCGCATGAACTTGCAATCAAAGAAAAAATCAGTTCAGCGGAAATAAACGAATTCTTTTTCCATACAAGAAGAGTGGTTACTTTGAAACAGCTGGATATGCTGCTGAACATTGAAGATTCGATTTCGCTGTGGCAGGAAAACAAAGACCTCATGACCAATATCCTTAATTTCTTTAAGATAATTGATGCAGAAGCCGCTCTTGAAGCAGATCTGCAGCTTTATGATGAAATACTGTACAACTATGGACAAGCAGAGAATTTCCTGCGGTCAGTAATGTCTGATCTGGGACTGCAATGGCAATATTAATTTTAAAAAATCTATAAAAGACATAATGAATAATACCTTCAGACCAAAAGAAAAAAAGATGAAAAAAATTCTGGTTCCAGTATTGTGTATCGTACTGATCTCTTTGCTGTCCGGTCTACTGTTCTGCGGCTGCAGCTCTGAGGAAAAAGAAATAACCGGCGAAAAGCTGGGTGAAGCTATAAAAGAGATAGACGAAGAAGTAAAAATAAGCCGGGAAAGAGTAGATGAGCTCGAAAAACTGGAAAAAGAAGACTTTGAGATAATTTCTCCATATGATATTCTGGAACTAGCTTCACTTGACTACCAGTATACTTCTCAGGAGCAAACATCAGAGAATTCTTTTACAATTGCTGCTGACTTTATAGACGGAAGAAGAATAATGATTATCAGATTCTTAAACCCGGGTAAAATAGAGTCTTTTTACCTGCAGTTCCAATCCAATCTATACAGTCAGGGATATACTTTCGACCAGAGGCTCAGATATTCGGACCTGTGTAATTCTTTTATAAGTCAGGATGAATCCACAAAGGCGTATCTGTTAAAAAAACAAAATTATTTTATTGCCCTTATTAAATAGATCCGGCTTGCTTTTATCTGCTGTAAGCAGTTTTTTCGTATAATCCCATGACCTTTAAGGTAATACTGCCGGGGGCTTTTCCCCTTATCTCAAACCGGTCAACTTTTTTTACCGGTACTACCCCTGCAACGGAACTGGTTTTAAACACCTCGTCCGCGCCTATAATATCCCTGTAATGGATTTTCTTCTGCCTTACCTTTATCCCGTTTTCTCTGCATAAGCCTATGACAACTTCCCTGGTTACTCCCGGCAGGATATTCTGGGTGAGCGGCGGAGTATAAACCGTATTTCTTTTAACCAGAAAAATATTGCTTGAGGCGCCTTCCAGAACCAGGCGGTCCCTTGTTAAAAAAATTGCCTCCTGCACGCCCCTTCTGTAGGCTTCATCCTTTGCAAAGATATTTTCAAAATAATTCAGAAGCTTATGGGAATAAATAAAATGACCCATAGAAGGCCTTTTTACCGAAGAAGAGATTATATCTATTCCCGGGGTATAATCATCCCCGGAATAGGGCACAAGCTTTTCGGCAATTATTATAAGGGTGGGCCTGCAGCTGCTGCTGAAATGAAGTTCCCCGCTGTAAATACCCCTGGTTACAATTATTTTTACATACGCATCGCTTGAATTTAAATTGTTTTTGGCAATGGTCCTAATCACTGCATTTCTTACATATTCGTTGTCAAATGGAATATCATACCTTAAAATTTTAAGTGAATGAAACAGTCTTTTTATATGGGCATCAATCATAAATAAATTGCCCCCGCAGTTTTTCAGGGTCTCATAAAGGCCGTCGCTGTAAAGAAATCCCCTATCCTTAACAGATATCCTGGCTCTTCCTTCGGGAATTAGTTTTCCGTCAATAAATATATACTTAAACATACCGGTTTCTTCCTATAATTGATTTACAGTAGTTTTTTCAGGTTTTTAAACTTAAAAAATTTCAGGGTCTCCTCCAGGGCAATTCCCTTATCCAGCGTTTCATTATACTCACCGGCAGGGACCGAATCCTCTACGATCCCTCCGCCTACATTATAATAAAACTTATTCTTTTTTATAACAAATGTCCTTATTACAATATTTAGATCCATGGTACAGTCAATTCCGATGTAGCCGATGGCGCCGGTATAAACATTCCTTGCAGTCGGCTCCAGCTCATCAATAATTTCCATTGCCCTTATCTTCGGGGCACCGGTTATGGAACCGCCGGGAAATGCACCCTTTATAATATCCGAGATGTCAATTCCCTTTTTTACTTTTCCCGTTACGGTGGAAACAGAATGAAAAACTCTTGCATATTTTTCCACTACAGCATGTTCCGCAACTTTAACCGTGCCGTAGTAACAAAATTTTCCCAGATCATTGCGTTCAAGATCCACAATCATATTAAGTTCCGCTCTGTCCTTTAAACTGCGTTTGAGTTCTATTACGTTTTTATCGTCATCTGCGGCGTCCTTTCCTCTGGGCCGGGTTCCTTTTATGGGTCTGGTCTGTATGATATCGCCCTTCATAAATAAAAATCTCTCCGGAGATGAGCTTCCGATACAAAATTCCGGAAATTTTAAAAACGCAGAAAAGGGTGCCGCGTTCTTTTCTCTTAATATATAATAAAGATCCATTGGTTCCACAGGCAGATCAGCTTCAAATCTCTGGCTAAAATTTGCCTGATAGATATCGCCGTTATGAATATACTCCTTGGTTCTTTTAACTTTTTTTAAATAGCTGCGCCGGGTAATATTCGAGCGGAACCTTATGGTTGAAATTTTCTTCCTTGAGTATTTTTCCACTATACTTTTTTTAATATCTCCCGCGCCCTTAATATCATTTAAAATATTTTCCGCCTCCGATTCTGTTTTTTGCATCAGATCCTTATCCTCTGTACCGGACTTTAGATAATCATCTTCCGAAAATACAGTCTCGAAAGCGCTTTTGTTCTCTTTTCCTTTTGAACCGGTAAGAAAATTCATTACAAGGTACCATTTGTTCCGCTTATGGCTAAACGCAAGAAGCCTGTTAAAATATGCTAAGTAAAATATGGGGATATCAACATCATAGGCCGCAGTTGACGGAAGCTTTTCAATGTAATTTTTCAAATCATATGACAGGTAGCCCGTAAAACCCCCTTTAAAATCAGGAAGTTCTTTCTCCATATCTCCGGTTACTTTTTTAATGCCTCCTCCGGTTATATAAACTGTTCTGATATTTTTTACTTCACTGCCGGGAAAGCTTCTGGTATAGCTCTTCATAGTCTGTTTGATAAAAGATAGAGGATGCTGGTAAGAATAATAACTTATACCCCCGCAGCCGCATCTGAACTCATTTTCATAACCCCGGCTGCTTATTATAAATTTTGGATCCCAGGCGATATAAGAAAATTTTGAATATTTATTGGAAACAAGGCTGCTGTCCAAAAAACAAATATGGTCCTTATCCCTTAGGTTGTAGGCCACATCCTGAGGCGGCATCTGTAGCTTTATATCTGAAATTGTGGAAAGGATGTTCATAGATTAATGAAATTTTTAAGTATTTCAAGCCCCACCGGGGTCAGGAAAGATTCAGGATGGAATTGTATCCCTTCCAGTTTATAAGATTTATGCCTCACTCCCATTACAATACCGTCTTCGGTATGGGCTGTAATCTCAAATGACGCCGGAATTGTATCCTTTTTTAAAATAAGGGAGTGGTATCTGGCGGCTTCGAAGGGACTTTTAATTCCCTTAAAGATACTTTTGCCGTCATGGTAAATCATGGACGTCTTTCCATGTACCACTACTCCTGAATTTATTACTTCCGCACCGAAAACCTCGCCGATGCACTGATGCCCCAGGCAAACCCCCAGTATGGGTATTTGCCTGTAAAAATGCTTTATCAAGTCTTTTGAAATACCTGCACTGTCGGGCTTCCCCGGACCGGGTGATATCACTATCCTGGAAGGAGCCATCCTTTCAATCTCACCTAGTCCCACTTTATCATTTCTCCTTACTTTTATGTTTTCACCCATTGCACCCAGATACTGCACCAGGTTAAAAGTAAAAGAATCGTAATTGTCTATCATCAGTATATCAATTTTTCCGATACGGGTAACTGTATTCATTTTCGCTCCCTGCTTAATTTTATCAATATTATAATCTCAAAGATTATTCCAATACGGACCGCTTTGTTTGCTCCGTAAAAGAAATTATATTAAAACCTGGATAAAATCTCAAAAGAATATTTCTCTTCCTTATCAACATTTTAAATTGATAAAAATTTATATTAAGGGTAAAATTTTTTCTTATGATAAGTGTAGAGGACTTAACTAAAAAATTCGGGGATATCACCGCAGTTGAAAATATTTCCTTTAATATAAATGAAAGTGAAATATTCGGGTTTCTTGGTCCCAACGGGGCGGGAAAGACCACCACCATAAGAATGCTCTCAACCCTTATTTCTCCAACCTCTGGAAAGATAATCATAGACAATAAAGACCTCCAAGGCAAAGGAGAGTATATCAGGTCCATAACAGGGCTCTTAACCGAGTCTCCGGGAATGTATGATAAAATTTCTGCTTATGATAACCTCCTGTATTACTCTGCCTTCTATGACATGCCCCCTTCCAGAAGAAAAGACAACATTGAAAAATATTTAAAGATGTTTGATCTCTGGGACAGAAAAGACGACCTGGCAGGCTCTTATTCCAAAGGCATGAAACAAAAACTGGCACTTTCCAGGGCACTGGTACATGAACCCAAAATACTGCTTCTGGATGAGCCGACCGCAGGCCTGGATCCCGAAAGTGCTCATATGGTAAGGAATTTTATAGACAGCCTTAAAAAAGAAAAAATCACTGTTTTCCTCTGCACCCATAATCTCGAGGAGGCATCCTATCTTTCGGACAGGGTCTGTATCATAAATAAGAAAATAATAAAGGTTGCCACTCTTTCCGAATTGCAAAACGATGATAAAAATAAAAGAGTGGAGATTGTATTTGCAGATGATGCATACAGGTACCTTAAGATAATGGAAGGAATTGATAAAATAAAAGATATCACGATAGATAAAAACAGGGCAATTCTGGTAATAGAAGAACCGGAACTTTCAAATCCCCTGATTATCAGGAAACTGGTTAAAAACGGGATTAAAATTCTTTATTTTAACCAGGTAAAAGTAAGCCTGGAGGAAATTTACCTCGATCTTGTAAAAAATGAAGGGAAAAAATGAAAAACGCAGGCATTATTTTTAAAAAAGAGATTAAAGAAGTTATACGAAATAAAAATATCTGGCTGCCTATTATTATAATTACCGTTATCTTTTCCATCGGCATGCCGCTTTTTATGATTATAGGAAGCGAATCCATACTTCGGGATGAGGATACAGTTAATTTTATAACTAAAATGTTCGGGCAGGTCGAGGACCCGCTCAGGGTGCTTATAGGATTTATCCTGAAGCAGCTGCTTATTTTTCTTCTTGTGCTTCCGGCCATGGTTCCCAGTCTTATTGCACCTTCCTCTGTAATCATGGAAAAGGAGAATCAAACCCTGGAGCCTCTTCTGGCTACACCGGTCAAAACATCCGAACTTCTGCTGGGAAAGTCACTTACTGCCCTGGTTCCTGCTTTTGTCATTTCCACCATTAATTTTATTATACTGACTCTGGTGGTAGATATAGCCGCTTATTTAAAACTGGGCTATATGCCTCTTCCCACTGCAGAATGGGTCATTGTGGCTTTTCTGCTGAGCCCCATACTGTCTTTTATCCTTACCATGGCCAGCATCATAGTTTCTTCAAGGTCCACCGATATAAGATCCGCTCAGGGAATAGGTGCAATTATAATACTGCCCATATATCTTATTATCGGCCTCCAGATAGCGGGATTCTTCCTTCTAAATTTTATTTACCTTCTTGTCGGCTGTCTGGTGCTGCTGGCAGTATGCCCGCTGGTACTTAGACTGGCGGTTAAGATTTTTGACAGAGAAAATATACTCACCCGATGGAAGATGAAAGCTTAAGATTACCTTTTACCTGTAAACCAATCTTCCTTCTATATTTCTGGAAATATTCTGGTTATCCCTTAGATACTCTTCCAGGACTTCCTGTGCCGAGGTGGTTATTACCTTATGCTGACCCGCTTTCATCAGTTCATTATTGGCAGCATTAAGATAAGCACCGGAATTGCTGAAGTGATATCCCTGAAGGCAGATGGTATAAAATCCGTTATCATTAACAGGACTGCCGCTAATATCCAGTGATATGAGCTCCCCTTTCCTATCATCATAAACTGCTCTTACACCGCTGTTTACCTGATAACATTCTCCTTCACTGTTTCTATTTTCCTTTCTCATGATATAGGAAAATATTTTTTTAAGGACGGAACCCTTTACCTTATAACGATTTAAAAAATCATCATAAGGGAAGCAGGTTTTAAAATCTTTCAAGGTTACAATGGGACCAATTTCTTTTACTCTTATAGAGCCGCTTCCTACCAGCACAACATCCGCCTGTGAGGTTTCTCCAAAAGCATCTGCTACCAGATTCCCCAGAGAAGTCTCAATCTCGCGTGCAGGGTGGGTTAATTTTTTGGATAACTTACAGATTATAGTATTATATTTTCTATCAACCACATCCCTAAAAGAATTTATATAATCCTGAAGATCCTTGTCCGGCTCTGCCAGATTGCTGTCTATGGGAATAAGCTTCCATTTGAAATCAACGATACTGTTGGTATCATCGTCCACTACAAGATCAAACCTTCCAATCTGGTCCGAGCCTACCCCTGCCTGGGTTATCAGAATATTATTAACCTTTTCCGGTTTATTCAGAACGGTATGGGAATGGCCGCCAATAATCAGATCCACTCCCCACTGAGGCTTTAAAAGTTTTGCAAGTTCTATGTCTGATTCAAAACCGATATGGGTAAGCAGTATGGTCAGATCAATATCATCATTCTTGTAGGCATTGGTTATCTTGCCTACTTCCTTGCTGGCTTCTTCAAGGGATATGAAGCTTCCGATTAGCTCATCCTGTTTGATGGAATCAAGAACTTTCTCCGTGATTATACCTGTAAATAAAATATCAAAACCGGCTTTTTTGATGATTATATAAGGCGTCATCAGTCTTTTATTGTATTTCTTTACATAAAGATTGGCATTTACCAGAGGAAAATTGGCAACTTTTTCCAGAAACAGCAGATGGGGAAGGCCGTAATCAAGCTCATGATTCCCCAGTGAAACCACGTCCGGGGCCAGGTAATTCATAATCTCTATGGTAGAAATTCCTTTATATTCCGAATCTATAAGCGAACCCTGCACCATATCGCCTGAAATAACATACAGGACATTTTCCTCTTCCGCTCTTACTTTATTGATATAACCGGAAAGCAGGGCCAGACCCCCTATTAAATTTCCCTGCCCCTTTTTTACTTCTGCCAGAAAATCTCCGTGTATATCATTTGAATGAAGTATGGTAAATTTCTTTGTTTTCATAATGAGCCTTTCAGTTGTATATTCTCCTTTTTAACCAAGCATACCCTCGATTATAAGGTCGATTGCCTTATCCTCACTTATTCTTCTGGACATTAAGGTTTGAAGCTGTCTTGTGTCCACACTGCCAATTGCGGCTTCATGGGTGACTTGTGCCGTTGAATTTTTTACTTCAACAATAGGTATCGCACTTGCAACCGCATTGTCCCGTATTATTTCACTGCAGTCCACATGACCCCTCGAGTACCGCCCCGAAGCAATTAATTTGTTAATGATTTCGGCTCTGGCATTATGTCTCAGCGCTATTTTTGATCTTAAGACTCCTCTTGCATTCTCACCTATAAGCTGGCCTGCTTCTTTTATTTTTATGACATCATTCCCGGTTCCGCTTATCCTGGTTGCCAGTTCCATAACGCTATCTTTTTTGCAAACAATTTCATAGTCAATATCTATGGTTCCGACTCTCCCTTTCAAGAGCTCGAATTCTGTTTTAAATCTGGCCCTTTCCTCCAGTACTATACGTGCTTTTGGAATTACAGTTGTTCCTCCATATTCGCCGTGGATATGTCTCTCATAATAAGAATAGCGGGAACCCTTTCCTACCCTTATTTTCCCATCCATTATATGCTTCACATCAGTTGCATTGGGGAAAACACAATGTGCCAGGATTGAAATGCCGGAGTTTTCTTCAGTTTCTACATTTATTATAATCTTCTGTATCGCCTGGCTGTCGGTTATTCCGAAACAGAGATGCACGGGGTTTTCTATGACTGTATTTTTCTTGAGCCTGATCTCCACATTTACCCCATCTTTAATTTCCCTGGCTTTAACCACCAGTCCTTCAACAGTATTTGAATCTATAATTTTATCTTTATTGATCACCAGGCGCGCAGTATTTTTATCGCCTAAAACCGGATGGATACCGGCTATTTTATAAATATTCTCAATGTTCACTTCAGGACCCCATTTCCTCGGGTAAATTCTTATGATGGCAGGGGATACATCTTCCTTTAAAGTATTTGCTTATTTCCTGAATCGTTCCCTCCTGGATTATGCTGCCGCTGCATAGGAGAAAGGCATATTCCGCCTGTTTTAAGACCGCCAGACTGTGGGTTATCAAAATAATCGTGGAGCCGCTGGCCTTAAGGAATTTAATGGCACCAAATATATTTTCAAGTGAAACTATATCTATACCGGAATCGGGTTCATCCAGAATAGCTATCTTTGGGTTCATGGCAATAACAGAAGCCAGTTCAATCCTTTTTCTCTCTCCGCCGCTTAGACTCCTATCAACTGCTCTTTCCAGATATTCACCAGGATCCAGACCCACTTTCTCCAGTACGCCTGCAACGGATTTTAGATCCTTATTTTTAGAGGATACCCTGATAAACTTTTCAACCGTTATGCCCTCAAACCTTGCAGGTTCCTGCCAGGCAAGCGTTATGCCCTTTTTTGCCCTCTGGTAGACATTTAAATCTTTAATGGAGCTGCCGTTGTATAATATCTCTCCCTCAAAATTCCTGTATCCGTCAAGGCCCATTATGGCAAATCCAAGAGTTGATTTTCCGGCACCGTTAGGGCCCACAACAGCATGAATATAATCTTTTTTTAAATCTATATTCAAGTTATTTAAAATATTCTTTCCGTTCAGATTCAGGCTTAAACTTTTTATTTTAAGTATTCCCATTTTACAGTTCTAAATCAGTAAATTTATGATCATATCCGGGATAATATTTTTAATTACATCAAGGACAGTAATTATTATACACTTTCATCTGCATTTATCCTCAATTTCTTTATCGCATTCATCAGAAAAAGGACAGGCAGAACAAGCGCCTCTGGCTTTAAACTGCCTTACCGCAAACCATATGACTATACCAAGTGCCGCGGCACCTATTAAAATTACCAGTATTATTTCTAACATAGATCATCACCTCACCAAAATCCGAACAAATAAAACTTCTTCCTCTGTCTGCCCGGATTATTTAAAAAGACAATATGTATCTTGCCCGAAAATCAAATAAAAAGCCTTCCTATCTGAAACACCAGAAAGGATACCATCCAGGCAAGAAACAGTGTATACCCCATCTGAAAAAACATTTCCTTTGTGCCAGCTTCTTTCCTGAATACAACCATAGCTGTCAGGCAGGGAAAGTACAGCAGTGTAAACAGCATAAAGTTATACCCCACCAGGGGGTGGTAATTTTTATTCAGTACAGTCTTTAAAGGTTCCGATTGCCCGTCTGCCTCCTCTATACTGTAAAGAGTCCCCATGGTAGATACTATTACTTCCTTTGCTGCGATTCCCGAAATGGCAGCAACTGTCATTTTCCAGTCGAAGCCGAGCAGCTTAAATACCGGCTCAGCAAAACGGCCTATTCTTCCTGCCGCTGAATATGCCAGCCTCTCGCCTGCCATTTTACCCTCCACTGCAGCTATCTGCTCTTTATAATACTGCTGGGTTATGGTACCCGATTGGTATGACTGTTCTATTTCATCAATCTGCCCATGGTAATCTGTAGAGTAATTATTTCCAATCATGGGGAAGGTAAACGCTATCCACATCAGTATGGATATGGCCAGAATAACCGTGCCTGCCTTTTTTACATACATCCAGGTCCTCTCCCAGGTATGGATCAGCACACCCTTAAGGGTTGGAACACGATACGGAGGCAATTCCATAACAAAGGGATCAGACATACCTTTAAATCTAGTTGAACGTAGCACCTTGGCCATTACCACAGCCATAATTACACCTATTATATAAATTGAAAATATTACATTTCCGGCAATTGCCGGGAAAAAAGCCCCTGCGAACAAAATATAAACCGGAAGGCGCGCCCCGCAGCTCATAAATGTATTTATATGCATGGTCAGCAGCCTGTCACCTTTATTTTCAAGAATTCTTGAGCCCATATATGCCGGTACGGTACAACCAAATCCTATAACCAGCGGAATAAAGGATTTTCCATGGAGTCCTATTTTATGCATTATCCTGTCCATGACAAATGCTGCCCTTGCCATATACCCTGAATCCTCAAGAACAGCTATACTTAAAAACAGCAGCATTATATTGGGTGTGAAAACAATTACACCCCCTACACCACCTATTATTCCGTCCACCAGAAGTGAACTAATAAGTCCTTCCGCCATGTTGCTGGTTATAATTTCACTTAACTTCCCAAAACCTATATCAATCCAGTTCATAGGATACTTGCCGACTGTAAAGACGAATTGGAACATAAGCCACATTATTAAAGCAAATATCGGTATCCCAAGTACCCTGTTTGTAAGTATCCTGTCAACTTTCTCGCTTATGTCCAGCCTACCGGTGTCAACCTCTCTATAGGATTCCATAAGGGCACCGTTGATAAACCCATATCTTGCCTCTGCAATTATTACCTCAGGAGTATTCCTTAAAATACTGGTTATATGATTTATTGAACCTGTAATTTCTTTTTCGATTTTTTGATATTTTGAGCCCAGAGTTTCTTTAAGAACATTAATAATCTCATTATCCTGCTCCAGAAGCTTTACTATGATCCATTTTGTATCGAACTTCAGGGGAGGAATTTTTTCTCTTTTAAAAATCGCTGTAATTCTGTTTATTTCATTCTCTACTTCTTCACCATATTTTATTTCAATTTTTTTCTTCTTTTTACTGTTTACTTCTTCAATCACCGATCCCAGTACCTCTTTGCTGCCCAGCCCCTTGCAGCCTACAGTTTCCACAATAGGTGCGCCCAGAAGTTCGGATAGCAGGTCTATATCTATTTTCTTACCGCTTTTTTTGGCAATGTCAGCCATATTTAATACCAAAACCAGCGGTGAATCAAGTTCAATCAACTGTGTCGCAAGGTAAAGATTACGTTCCAGATTTGAGGAATCAATGATATCCACAACTACATCGGGTTTCTCGTCAATTATGAAATTTCTGGCTACAATCTCTTCCATGGAGTACGCAGTAAGGCTGTAAATCCCGGGGAGGTCAACTACATTTATCCTGTACCCTTTATATTCAACTACCCCTGTCTTTTTTTCAACCGTAACACCGGGATAATTGCCTACATGCTGTCTTAGACCGGTTAAGTTATTAAAGACTGTTGTTTTACCAGAATTGGGGTTTCCTGCCAGGGCAATGGTTATTTTACTCTTCATTCTCCAGCTCTCTTATTAGAATCTTTCCGGCCATCCCTCTTCCAATTGCAAACTTGGTACCCTTGACTATAATACAAAGAGGACCGCCCCTGGATGCTCGTGAGACATAAAAAATCTCATAAGGAATAAATCCCATTGCGCAGAGGTGAGAATTAAGCCTGCACCCTCCGTTGATGCTTTCTATCCTGTACTTCTTCCCGGGGACCGCGTCAATGAGCCTTATAACTTCCCCCCCGGGCATTGGAGCTTTCCAGTTTATCCTGCCCTTATGTCTTAAACCCCATCTTCTCATTTAAATTTAACCCTATTAATTTATATTAGACATGTCTAACTTTAATAGGTTTATATATATTTGTCAAGTTTTTTTAAAAATTTTGAAAAATATAATGAGAAGGACCGGAATTACTTATTTTGCAGTATTATTTCCGGTACAACCAGCAGGGTGCCTTCCGTGTTTTGCATAATAGTTAAAGTTCTTCAGCCATCTGGGATACCCTTCGGGACAAGTATCTATAAATTTAGTAAGTTTCATTATCCTGTCCAATGATTCTGCGCTGATGTAATGTTCAATGTTGCAAGCGTCTTCCTTTGAAGTATTACTACTCACACCGAGGATATCATTAAAAAACTTATACAACTTTTTATGCTTATCGTATACTTCTTTTGCCAGTCTTTTCCCTTTATCTGTTAATTCCAGATATGCATACTTTTCATGTGTTACCAGTTCTTTTTCGATCAGCTTTCTAACTGCATCGACCACCGATGGCGTTTTTACCTTTAAGAATTTTGCAATTTCCTTTACCCTAGTCACTTTATTATCAATACTTATTAAATATATTGCTTCCAGGTAATCTTCCATACTTTGAGATAATTTCTTCATTCTATTTTCATCCTGAAATAAACTAAAATTGTTAGATAAACCTAACTATAGACACTAATATAATCTTTGTCAAATCCGGGAAAATTATCTTAACCTTGTGTTGCAGTATGGGCTATATTACCACTCTATCCCTGCCTCTGGCTTTCGCCTTATACAGGGCATCATCGGCATATTTTATGAGTTGTTCGGGCTCTTCTGCATCAGAAGGGTAGCTTGAAACACCTATACTTATGGTAAGATTACCGGAAGGTTCTATTTTTTCTTCACCGTCAAATTTCTTCTTACTTACAGCTTCACGCAGCCTCTCAGCAAAAACCCTGGCGTTTTCTTTATTGGTTTCGCCACAAATCACAGAGAATTCTTCCCCCCCGTAGCGGTATATTCTGTCAATTGTCCTTTTACTTTTCAAGAATAATCCTCCTATTTGCCTGAGGATTGTGTCTCCCATCTGATGACCGTGATAATCGTTATATTTTTTGAAATGGTCAATATCTATCATAAGCAAGGACAGGCTCTTTAAATACCTTTTGGCCTCAATTATGGAATATTCTAAATCTGTATCAAATTTTCTTCTGTTAAAAACGCCGGTTAATTCATCCACTATGGTCAGCATCTTTATCCTTTTATAATTTAATGCCCTCTCTATTGCCACAGAAATTTCGTGAGCCAGGATGTTTAAAAAATATTCATGCTTGCTGGAAAAAGCATTGGTCTTTCTGGAATCAATATAAATAATTCCTTTTACTTCTTCTTTTACTATAATAGGGATGCATATCATTGAAGTCGTCTGTTCGCCTTTGGGAATACAGTACTTGAAGTAAGAATTTTCGATATTGCCGATAAAAAGTTTATTCTTTGTGGATAATATATACTTTATCAGCGGCATTTCCTTGCTGAATTCCACACTCCTTATGCTCTTACCAAAGCCGACTTCACTCTGCAGCTTTACTCCATCTTCATTTATCAGGATTATGGCACACCCGTTACAGTTTATTACCTTGAAAACCTTTTCCACAATCAAATCACAAACTTTTTCAAGCTCAAGTTCAGATCCTATGGAACTTGCTATACCGAAAATTGCTTTTAAAATTTTTAAATCAATATTCTCTTTATGACTCATCTTAAATTTAAAAGAGGGAATATAATTTCTTGAATTTTTTAAAAATTCTTTTAAGGGTTTGATACAAATCCATATTTTTTATAATTATATACCAAAGAGGATAAAATCGATATAACACATTACAATATTACCATGCCTGTCTGATGAATTTTTAAATTATTTATTTTTGAGTATAATATATGAAATATATATAAATATGAGTAAATGGTTTATTACCTTCAATGGATCTCTGTAACTTTTACACATTTAGAAAAGAAAAGGGTTTTACTTTACTTGAGCTGCTGATAGTCATACTCGTTCTGGTGGTATTTGCAGCAATTGCTGTCCCCAGCTATTTATTTATAATTGACAGGGCCAGGGAAACGGCCACCGAGACTGAAATGGGCAATATTGCCAAAGCCCTTGAGATATATATTGCAGATAACAATGCCTATCCGGTCTCAGGCGATTTTCCTGACGTATTGGAAACCAGTGAAATCATGAATGATGTCCCTGAAAATGATAAATGGGAAAATGCTTACCAGTACTCTTCGGCCAGCGGAAGCAGTTATGTTCTGGAAAGCTATGGCATAAACGAAGCTGACGGCGGAAGTGATGATATTGTCTTTGTAAACGGGATAATAACCGAAGATGGCGCTTATTCCAATTATTAAAATTCCTGTGATCTCACCATAAAAATATATCTATCGGCTTGTTTAAAAAGTATATCCGTAAGGCAGAAAAAATTAAAGTTAATTTTAACTTCCAGCTCTTTTTATTTTCTTTACAACAGCATCTGCAAATTCACTGGTACCCACAGCTGTGGGGTCATTCCTATTGGGCTTTAAATCATAAGTCACATATTTGCCTTCCCTGATATTTTCGGCAATGGCGCGTTCCAATATGCCGGCACATTCCTGTTCCTCTATATATTTGAGCATTAAAACCGCCGAAAGCATCATAGCAGTCGGGTTTACTTTATTTAAACCTTTGTATTTAGGGGCACTGCCATGTGTTGGTTCAAACAATGCAATATCCTTACCGATATTTCCACCAGGCGCGACACCCAACCCTCCGACCAGTCCTGCAGCAAGGTCAGAAATTATATCCCCGTACAGGTTGGGCAGAACCAGTACATCATAAAGTTGAGGTTTCTGCACCAGCTGCATACACATATTATCCACAATCCTGTCTTCCGATTCTATATCATCATATTCTGATGCAACCTTCTTGAATACTTCCAGAAAAATGCCGTCAGAGTATTTCATTATATTTGCCTTATGCACTCCGGTGACCTTCTTCCGGTTATTTTTTCTGGCATATTCAAATGCAAATCTGATTATATTTTCAGAAGCTGAAGCAGAAATCGGTTTGATGCTTATTCCACTGTCACCTCTGATGCCGGCAGCTTTTTTTTCTTTAATGAAATTTATAAGTTCCTTTGTCTCACTGTTCCCTTTTTTAAACTCTATACCGGCATAAAGATCCTCGGTATTCTCTCTTATCACTACCAGATCTATATTGTCATATATACTCTTGACTCCCGGATAGCTTTTACAGGGCCTAACGCATGCATACAGATTGAACAGCTTCCGCATTGCCACATTCACGCTTCTAAACCCTGTTCCCACCGGAGTTGTTATTGGACCTTTTATACCTACTTTATTTTTCTTAAGTGAATCAATGACTTTTCGGGGCAGTACAGTTCCTTCTTTCTGGTAAACTTCGGCTCCTGCATTTACCACGTCCCATTCGATATCTACCCCAGTGGCCTCTACCACTTTAACCATAGCTTCTGTTATTTCCGGCCCTATGCCGTCACCCGGTATTAAAGTTATAATATATTTCATAGTTTAAAGCCTTTGTTTTTGGTAATATGGCCGGCCAGGCCCCCATCGTCCAATATCTTTATCATTATCCCCGGAAGAGGATTGAACTTTAATTCCAGATTGCCGGTCTTATTGCTGATTATTCCCTTTTTTAAATCTATCTCCAGTACATCTCCGCTTTCAATTTTATCGGTATTACAGACCAGTGCAGGCAGCCCTATATTAATGCAGTTTCGAAAAAATATTCTGGCAAAGGATTTGGCCAGAACCGCTCCCACACCGGCAATTTTCATCACTGCCGGTGCATGCTCCCTGCTTGAGCCAAGCCCGAAATTCATGCCGCCTACGACAAAATCACCCGGCTTTACCTTCTTTGCAAAATCAGGATCGGCGTCTTCCAGCACATGCTCCGCCAGCCGGGGTAGATTGGAACGAAGGTGGAACAACCTTCCCGGAGCAATTAAATCAGTCGAGATATCGTCGCCAAATTTAAAACTTTTCCCAATTAGAATTTTGGAATTTTTCTTTTTGCCGGACATTATCCCAGAACCTCCCTTGGATCCGCAATATAACCTTTAACAGCACTCCATGCAGCAGTAGCAGGAGATGAAAGATAAATAAACGAGTCAGGATTTCCCATTCTTCCCTTAAAATTCCTGTTCTGGGTTGAAAGGCACACTTCCCCGTCACCAAGTACGCCCTGGTGCACACCAACACATGGACCGCAGCCTGGCGGCTGTATCACTGCCCCGCTGTCTACAAGCGTTTTTAAGACCCCCTTCTCCATAGCTTCAAGGTACGTGTCTCTGGAAGATGGGACCACAATTAGCCTGACTCCGCCGGCTACTTTCCTGTCTTTAAGAATATCTGCCGCAATCTTTAAATCGCTGAACCGGCCATTGGTGCATGTCCCTATAAATACCTGGTCCACCATAATTTTTTCCAGGCTGCTTACGGGCAGAGCATTATCTACGGTATGGGGCTGTGAAACCATGGGTTCGATAACTGAACAGTCAATGTCTATGATTTTTTCATATTTTGCCCCCCTATCCGCAGTTATCTCCCTGAAACAATCAATCCTTCCCTGATCTTCCAGATACTTTTTTGTAATCTCATCAGAAGGGAAAATACCTGTTTTTGCCCCTGCCTCTACTGCCATATTTGAAATAGTGAATCTGTCATCTATACCCATCCTGGCTCCTACTTCGCCCCCGAATTCCAGAGCCCTGTAAGTCGCTCCGTCAGAAGTAATTTTTTCAATTAAATAAATAATTAAATCCTTTGCAAATACTCCTTTGTTAATCTTTCTATTGAAATTAATTTTAATGGTATGAGGAACCATGAGCCAGGTTTTGGCCAGCGCATAGCCCACTGCAATATCCGTGGAACCCATACCGGTAGCAAATGCTCCCAGCGCACCTGAAGTGCAGGTATGAGAATCCGCTCCTATTACTATATCTCCAGGGCAGGTATATGATTCTACAAGAACCTGATGGCATACCCCCTCACCGATATCGTATATTACCGCTCCCGTCCGGGATGCAAAATCTCTTAGAACGATATGGGAGTTTGAGAGCTCCTTCCTGGGACTGGGTGCCGAATGGTCGATGAAAAAAAATGATTTTTCAGGTTTCTTTACCTCTCTAAAACCCATCTTTTTTACCTGGCTTACTGCAAGAGGGCCGGTCCCGTCCTGTGACATTACCACATCCACATCCACGACCGCAAAGTCTCCGGCTTTCAGTTCCCTGCCCGCATGTTCACTTATAATCTTCTCGGAAATTGTTTTTCCCAAAAAATCCCTCATTCCTGCTTTTTCTTCTTTTTAGCATATTCATTGTAGATATACATAAGCTCTTTATCAAAAAGAGGCCTCTTAAGGTCTATTGACATACTCCTGGCAAGCCCAAGTATATCGTTGGCCTGCTTATCAGTAAGCTCTATGTCAAACTCTTTGAATTTATGAAGGATGGTATGTGAACCTGAATGCTTGCCTACAACCAGCTGCCTGGTAAGTCCCACCTCACTAGGTTTGAACACTTCGTAATTCTTCGGATTTTTAATGACTCCGTCTGCATGTATACCGGATTCATGGGCAAACACATTAGTTCCTACAATTGCTTTCCATACCGGTATTGCCCTGGCCGAGGATCTGGCAACATATTCGGCAATTTCCCTGAATTTTGATGTTTTTATTCCCAGTTCTATATTCTCCAGATATTTCAGAGCCATTATAATTTCTTCCATGGCCGCATTTCCTGTCCCTTCTCCCAGACCGCCCACACTGGCTACCAGGCTGTAGGCACCGCCTCTTATTGCCGCTATTCCATTAGCGGTTGCCATTCCAAAATCATTATGGTTATAGACTTCCAGAGGAAAATTCATGGCATTCGATATGGTATTGATATATAAAAAGGTCCTGAACGGGTCAAATTTACTTACCGTGTCACAGATCCTGAACCTGTAGGCACCTTTTTTTCTGGCAATGGAAATTAACTTTAATAGAAACTCGAGATCGGCACGGGTGGCGTCTTCCGCACTTACAATAAAGTTAAGATTGTTCTGCTTGGCAGTTCTTATGGCTTCCCTTAATTTATTTATGACCCATGTCCTGTTTTTCTTATATTTTTCTTTAATATGTATATCGGAAGCGGAAATATTTATAACTACATTTTTAACCCCGCACTGTACCGCATATTCTATATCTTCCGGTTCAGCCTCACAATAAGCAAAAATTTTACAGTTTAATTTTTCATCTGCGATTTTCTTAATAATTTCTCTCTCAATTGCTCCCAGCGAAGGGGTGCCTACCTCGACCTCGGGAATTCCTATTTCATCCAGCATATTGGCTATTCTGATTTTTTCATGTTTTGAAAAGACCACACCTGCCGTCTGCTCGCCGTTTCTTAAGGTAGTATCTATAATATTTACATATCTTTTACTTTTTGCTTCTGTCACTTTTAGCCCCCTTCTTGCCTGATTTACTCCTGGTTGACCGGCTCTTATAGGATTTATAGGTATCGATAATCTCACTGTCAAAAAGAGCCCTTTTAAGGGATACGGTCTTATCCCTTATTATTTCAGCTAATTCTTCGGCCTCATTTTCACTTATCTTGAAGCCCAGAGTATTGAGCTTATAGATTATGGTATTTACTCCCGAATATTTGCCAAGTATTACTTTTTTATCCAGACCCACATCCCGCTCATTAAACAACCCATACGTTTTTGTATCCGACAGCACGCCGGAAAATCTACTCTCACTTTCATAAACAAATAATTTTCCTCCTACTATCGGCTTCCAGGAGGGAATGATCCTGTTTGAGGCCTTGGCTACATACTCGGATATTGACCTGAAAAGAGTGGTATTGAATCCCAGGTCCACTCCCTCGATATATTTTAGGGCCATAATCAATTCTTCAAATGCGGCATTTCCCGCTCTCTCACCCAATCCGTTTATGGTAGTATTTACATAAGTTGCTCCTGCCTTAATTCCTGCTATGGCGTTGGCTATAGCCATTCCAAAATCGTTATGGGTATGCATTTCGATATCTATTCCGATTATATCTATAATATTTTTAACTCTTATAAAAGTCTCAAACGGGTCAAGTATGCCCAGGGTATCGCAATATCTTAGTCTGTCCGCACCCGCATCTCTTGCCGTTCTTGCAAACTGCAGAAGAAATTCCATATCGGATCTTGAAGCATCTTCTGCATTTACCGATACATACAGGTTAAATCCCTTGGCATAATCCACACTGGTCTTAACGCTTTCCAGTACCCATTCTCTGCTCTTCATAAGTTTATGTTCAATATGTATATCGGAAGAAGATAATGAAATAGCCACGGCATCGACTCCGCATTCGATGGAGGCATCAATATCGGATTTTACCGCCCTGTTCCAGCCCAGCACGCTGCAGTTGAGTCCAAGTGCAGCAATCCTCTTTATCGCTTCTTTTTCGTCCCCTCCCATGGTGGGTATTCCTGCTTCTATCTGGTGCACCCCTACCTTATCCAGCATTTTAGCAATGGATACTTTCTCGTCATTTGCAAATACGACTCCCGCGGTCTGTTCTCCGTCACGTAAAGTCGTGTCGTCAATCTTTATATTTTTATGGTCGATTTCTGTTCCTGCTTTTTGCGAAAATTCTGTTAGTATATCTATTTCTCTCACACTTATCACTCCTTAAAACTAATAAATCCTTGCTTATATCTATAAAAATGGATAAGAAATCATTGTTTTTAAAAAATTTTGCTATAATTATAACATTTCTTAAAAAATATAACATTTATAATAAATTTTTCAATTTTTTTAAAAATTTTACATTTTTTTAGGTAAAACCGGTTCAAGTTATATAAATTTATTTAGTTTCAAAAAAGAAATATAATGATATTAGCAGAATATAGGCTGAAATTCAGATAAAAAATACTTTTATCCTAAGTTAAATCTTTGCCATGTTTTCTTCAGGTTTTCCTTTTCTTTTATGGGACATACTGTTTATAATTGGCTGATAGAGATTAAAAAAGCTGGTTTCGTTAGGCCAATCGCTTAAAAATTTGCCTGGTGCAACATTAAACCATGGTCAGCAGATTTAATTTCAGATGCTAATAATAAAAATTTTAAAAAATAGAAATTTTATTTTTATTTTAGCCTTCGTCCTTGGGCTGTCCATTGGAAATATGGTCGGCTGGGCAAAGCATCTGACCCTGCCTGCCCTGGCCATAGTTATGACCGTATCAATGACCGAGATTTCCTTAAAGTCGTTTCTGCCGCTTAAGAGCCTGCTGAAACCTGTACTTCTTGCCATACTTTTAAATTATTTTGCTTTTGCGGCGGTCATGCTTACAATGGCCTGGTTTATCATCCCTCAAAAAGAGATATGGATCGGATTTGTTATCATAGCCTTTGCCCCTCCGGGAGTGGCGATCCCTCCATTTACAGCCATATTAGGAGGAGACATAAAATTTTCCCTTATGGGAATAGTCGGGACATACATAGCGGCGCTTATCATATTACCGCTGGCCGGGTTGATTTTTGTGGGCCGGAGCTTTATTCAGCCCTTGAATTTAATTATTGTGTTTACCGAACTTATAATAATCCCCATTATAATATCTCAGATATTCATAAAAACGAAGATTGATAAATATATACTTAAGTTCAGGGGACCTATTGTAAACTGGGGCCTTTTTGTGATCATTTTTACAATCATAGGACTTAACAGGAGCGTTTTCTTTAATGACCCCAAAACACTGGGTAAAATCTCCCTGATCTGTGCCGTTACCATTTTCGGCCTTGGCCTGCTGTATGAATTTATAACCAAAAAATTAAAAATCAGCCGCAGTATATCCAGCTGTATAGTCCTCCTAGGAACCATAAAAAACGGCGGCTTTGCCGCTGCAACTTCCCTGACACTGTTCGGGGGCAGAGCGTCACTTCCCAGCGCTGTAGCAAGCGTGTTCCTGATTATCTTCCTGCTTTATCTGAGCTTCCGTGCCAGAAAAACCAGCTCTTCTTAAGATAGTTGTTTTGATCCCTCTGGAAACCAGTTCCTGGTATTATTAGCTATTCTTACCAGAGTCAACATTACAGGAACCTCCACCAGAACACCTACTACTGTAGCCAGAGTAGCTCCCGAGTTAAGACCAAATAATGAGATTGCCACTGCAACTGCCAGCTCAAAAAAATTACTGGCCCCAATCATCGCTCCCGGAGCAGCGATATTATGAGGTAATTTCCATATCCTTGCCCAACCATAAGCTATTAAAAATATAAGGAAGGTCTGAATTATAAGCGGTACGGCAATCAGCACAATGTGGAAAGGATTGGTTAAAATTATTTCTCCCTGGAACGCAAAGATGATAACCAGGGTCAGAAGCAGGCCCGTGGTTGTTACCTTATCAAATTTTTTTAAAAATACATTTTCAAAATAAGCAGTTCCTTTTTTCTTAATAATCAAAAATCTGGTAATATAACCAGCTGAAAATGGGATGACCACAAATAGCAGCACCGATAACAATAAGGTGCTATAGGGAACAATCACCCTGCTCACACCCAGAAGAAGAACAACAATAGGGGTAAAAGCAAAAAGTATTATTAAATCATTTACTGCTACCTGTACCAGTGTGTAAGCAGGATCTCCATCGGATAGATAGCTCCATACAAATACCATGGCAGTGCAGGGAGCGGCTCCCAGAAGTATCGCACCGGCAAGATATTCAGTAGAAAGAGCCTGCGGTATGAATTTCGCAAAAACAATCTTTAAGAAAAAAAATGCAATTGCATACATGGTAAAAGGCTTTATCAGCCAGTTAGTTACTGTGGTTACTGTAAGTCCCTTTGGTTTTTTTACAGCGTTTACGATACTGGTAAAATCAATCTTTAACATCATGGGATAAATCATAAGCCAGATCAATATGGCCACTGGTATGGATACATGAGCATATTCGAATCTACTTAAAGTAGCTGGAAATGCAGGAAAAAATCTTCCTATTGCTATACCAACAATAATACACAGAATCACCCATACCGAAAGATATTTATTAAAGAAATCCAGTCTTTTTGCTTTTGTTGATTTTTCACTGTCTCTTACCATTTTATTTTCCTTCATTATAAAAACTTCTAATTATTTCTTTATATTTTTAAATAAACATAATAGCATTTCATTAAAATCAATCATTTATCACTTTTTAAACTAAGGCAGTTAAGATTTAAGGTTAGAGCTAAATTGCCTAGCAGTTTATGAAGTAAATTATTTTAATATTTCCTCTATCTCTTCAACAGAAGGTATCTTCCCTGTAAACTTGACCTCTCCGTTCACTGCCAGTGCCGGGGTTGCTATTACTCCGAAATCAATTATTTGATTTATATCAGTGATTTTCTCAATATCGGCATCAATTCCCAGGCTGTCTACTGCCTTTATGGCATTGGCCTCAGTCTGTTTGCATTTGGAACATCCGGTACCCAAAATTTGAATTTTCATCTTCTAATCTCCTCTTTAAAATCATTTCTGTCTCAGACAAAAAAGTGGCCAAAAGCCATCCCCGTAAAGGTGGCCATAATTACAACCAGGGTTGTATAAGTCAGGGTTTTCTTAATCCCCATAATCCTTCCGATTACAATCATATTGGGAAGGGACAATGACGGTCCGGCCAGCAGAAGAGTCAGAGCGGGCCCTTTCCCCATGCCAAGCTCCATCAGCGCTTTAATTATGGGTACCTCGGTCAGAGTAGAAAAGTACATAAGAGCACCGAATATCGAGGCTACAAAATTTGACCTAATGCTATTTCCGCCAACCCAGGTCTCTACCACACTCTGCGGCAGAAAATATTTGATAATCCCTGTTATGAAAACTCCTGCCAGAAGAATTGGAAATATCTGCCAGGCAAGTTTTCCGGTTTCTTTCAGCCAGACTTTTAGTTCGGCTTTTTTATAGCCCACTACTATAATTACTATTAGAACAGCAGATGCTATAGCAGCATATATCCACATCCTGGCTGCACCAAAAACCAATATGGCAAGAAGGGATAGGAAAAATATTATACTTATATATTTAGGCTTATTATATTCACTTTGCCCGTAAGCTTTAAATAAATTCTGGTCCCCCTTTAATTTTTCTCTTTCTTCCTTTATCCAGATTAAAGACATTATAAATCCTATAACAATTGAAAAGGAAATGGCCCCTATGGCCCTGGCTATACCCAGTTCATAGCCAAGGAGCTTTGCCGTGTAAACTACGGCAAGTATATTTATGGCCGGTCCGGAATAAAGAAATGCAATCGCAGGGCCAAGCCCTGCACCTCTTTTTCTAATGCCTGCAAATAAAGGAAGGATAGTGCAGGAGCACACTGCAAGAATAGCTCCTGATACAGAGGCAACACTGTAGGATAACCATTTATTCGCCTTTGCTCCGAAATATTTAAGAATTGCCCCTTTGGAAATAAAAACAGCAATGGCGCCGGCAATAAAAAATGCAGGTATCAAGCAGGTAAGCACATGGGCCGAAAGATATTCAACAAGCGCATACCATCCGCTTTTTATTGATTCAATAAATATTTCCACTTTAGGCTAACTCCTGCATATTTTTTTCCTGTCAATTCCGTACAGCTTCAGCCCGTCATTTTTTATTCCCTTATCAGCTTCTATTGCTGAAAATATTCCATACAGAATCTTCTTTATCTGTGCATTCATATCCGTGCCCATTCTGTAGTTAACCCACTTACCTTCCTTGCTGTAATCAACCAGACCGCTGTTTTCCAGCAGTTTAAGATGACTCGATACTGTGGGCTGGGACAACCCTATGATCTCCCTTATCTCACAGACACACAGGTCCTTTTTCTCATTGAGCAAATGGATTATCCTGATTCTGTTTTCATCGGCCAGTGCTTTTAAAACCCCGGTTATATTTTTTAAAGCAGTCATTTTAACCCCCTTGGAATTTTCATCAATTATAACTATATATTTAAATATGTCAATATATTTAGTTGAAAAATAAAATTACCTGTTTATAAAACAAATACTAAGGCTGGCCGTGCAACCAGCCTTAGTATTTAATTAAATAGTTTATCAGCCTTTCCTCGGTAATCTGTCAGACTTATCCTCTTCTGCTAAATTCATACACCAGAAGAACTATACAGGCAGCGAAAACTACTACAATTACTCCTCCCAGAAGATAAATATTCTGGTTTGTCACAAAACTTATAACTTTATCAACCAAGCTTTTCCAGATGAAAAAATCAAAAAATTTGTTCAGCACAACAGCAACTGAAAACAATGCCACTTTAAGCAATACCAGAATTACCACTACACGGTTAAATATATTCACAATCCACCTCCTTCCCTATCTTTTATAAGGTTTTTTCGTATCTTTAAATATTTATTAATTATGATTACTTTTGTTTAAATATAAATATATACTATTGTATTTTAAATTAAAATATAAATTATCATTTATATGATTAATTTAAATTGTTAAAATATTATATATAACAATTAAGAATAATTGTCGTGAAAAATTTAATTTCTAAAACTGCATCACTGACTGTATTGCTGCTTATCCCTGTAGTTCTTTTAGGCTTCTCCGGGTGTAAAGAATATCCGGTCGCTGAAACACAGGCATTAGAACAGACAGATACAGCCATAGAGGAAGAACTGCCGCTTAAAACAACAGCCGATGATGAACCTGCCGAAGATACCGCTTCTCCTGGTGAAGACAGGGGTGAAGAAATAAAACAGGAGCTTTTTATTGTTTTAAATAATTTCCTTCAGGCAGTAAAAGAAAATAAGGAATATGCCTTTTTTGACAGCTATACTGTTGATATGACAGGAAGCGAAGAGGAATACAAAAATGGCACCGCATCTGATATCTTTTATATCATAAAAGAATCACATTCCGGCTGGGAAAACATAACTGCAGAAAGTGTCACGTTTGACGGGAACAGAGCCCTTCTTATAATCAGGGGGGACAGAACAGTAGAAGGTATGGAATATAAAGATGAGCAGATACGGTTCAATTTCATAAATGAAAACGAAATCTGGAAGATTGATTTCTATTACCCGTCCGATATTTTAATCATAGCTGTAAACCCCGAACCGGGCAGCATAATTAATTCCGGTGAAATAGCCGGCCTTACCATATCAGCTGATATAGGATCTTTTTTTACAATCAGCGATATAAGCCTTCATTTAAACAGTACAAAATTAAATCCTGAAATCTGCATAAGGGACCAATACGAATCATCTGTATCTATTGAGATCCCGGTAGAGAGCCTTACTGGAGGCTTAAATAAAGTAAGCTGTTATGCGGCAAATTCTGCATGGGATAACTCCAATTATAGCTGGGATTTTACCGTTGAATAAAATTAACAATCGATTATTTGCAGCATGCTCTTAACCTGCTTCTTTCTATATGTACCTATACGGTTTAATATCCACCCCGATATCGATTATATTAGCACCCTGTAATATAAGCATTTTTATGGGCCCTTAATAAATTGACTATATAAAATATTATATTCTTAGAAAATTAATATAGCTTTTTAATTTTTAAATTTATATAATTATCACATAAATTTTTATACAGTAATTAGTAAATATATTGTATTTATTTTATAATTAATTCACATGAATCAGAACCTAACCGTTTCAATCAATATAATCTCTGACAGAATAAAAAAAATATTTCATTTAAAAACTGATAAGGAAAATAATTACTGTAATATTATCGCATCCGGAACCAATATAATGGGCAGAATCTATTCTCCTCATCCTATCCAAATAGAAGGTATCGTAGCAGGGGAGATCATATCAAGGGAAGAACTGGTAATAGGTAAAAAAGGAAAAGTAAGAGCAAACATTAAAACTAAAAATATGGTAATAGAAGGAAGTTTCACCGGCAATATAATTTCAGCAGAAGAAGTCCTGATAACTTCCACCGGGAAGCTTAAAGGCAATGTAATCCAAAAAGACACTTATCTTATAATAAATAAAAACGGCCTATTTAAGGGCAACAGTATTATTATAGATAATAAGGAAATATTTAAAATAAATAATAGTGAGAAACTCTCCAATATTAAGATAACACCCAAGAAAATATTAAAATTTTAAAATTCTAATTTAATTGATGCTTAAAATAAATAATTATATTTGCATACAGATTATTTCCTGTATATAAATTTCACCATCCGGATTTATAATTTCATGCTATCATCTATGTCATTAAGCTGGAATTCTTTTGATTTATCTTTTTTACCGGTCTTCGCATATGCGGCTTTTTCTCTTGGCTTAATTTTTTTATCATCCTTGTTTTCAGTTTGTGTAATCCTGGTAACCTTTCCACTGAAAATTCCGCCTTCGTTTATGATCAGCGAGTCTGTTTTTATATTACCATCCACTACTCCTGTTTCTGTGATTTCAACTTTACCGGTACCTTTTAAATTTCCTTCGAATTTCCCAATTATTTTAGCATCAATAGTAGTAACATCAGCGCTGACAACTCCCTCTTTCTGAATCGTCATCTGCCCATCGACTACTAATTCACCTACAATTTCGCATCCTACCTCTATGGATTGAGAAACATCCAGTTTCCCCTCTATTTTTGCCTTATTCCCTATAATAGTCAGCAGCGTCCTGGATTCTTCCTTGCCAGAAGCTTCTGTTTCATCTAAATCCTTGCTTGAAAAAACCATGTTTCCCTCCTTATAGCTTTTAATATAATATATAATAAAATCAGTTTAAACTATCTACCGTTTTTTCAATTTGAGAGAACAATTTTATGATATCTTTTGATGCCTCTTCTCTGGGAAACGATATAAAAACCGGTTCCCTTTTTAACGATATAGATTTTTGATAGTGCACCAGATATCTTATCTTTTGATTAAATATAGTTAATCTTCCGCCATATTTTTCCTGGAGGGTATCTATTACCTGCCCCGGTATCTTCTTTCTTTTTTCAAAGGCATTAATTACAATACCGGCAATCTTTATCCTGATATCATATTTTCTTTCCAGGTTTTTAATTATCTTGTCCAGGTAATCAATATCCAGCAGCGAGAACATCTCCGGCTTTATTACCACTATGACCTTACAGGCGTAAATTATTGATGTTGTTGAAAGAAGAGAAAAATTAGGCTGAGAATCTATTACTATATAGTCATAATCATCTTTATTGATATTTTCTTCAAGTATATTCTTGACTATTATATTTCTGTACAACGCTTTATAAGGTTTTTGCTCGTTTAAAGTTTTGTTTAATAAGTAATCTGTCAGGTATTCCTCAATAAGTGAAATATTATTAGAAGAGGGCAGTAAATCGATATTATCGGTAATTTTTATAACATAATTCCTAAAATTTATATTCTTTCCTTTTAGGTAATCAATCATAAGATTATCAATATTTATCTTACTGTCATCTGATGCTTTATTAAAAGCCTGGACAAGATTTATCTGGGGATCAAAATCAATAAAAAGAACTCTTTTATTCTTTTTTTCGGCTAAATACCAGCCATAGTTATAGCATATAGTCGTCTTTCCGGTACCGCCCTTGGTATTAAAAAAAACAACTTTTTCCATTTAACTCTTTCTATTCCAAATCTAGATGCTAAACCCAGAATTCAGAAATACCTGTAAAGGAACATTATTATTTATATTTACCCTAAATAAACATCCCAATTCTATATTTGACTATATTATAATAATATTTTAATTTAAAAAAAAGGTTAAATATCAATATATTATTACAGTTAATATATTTCTTCTTTCTGTAGAAAATATTATAAACTTGCAGAATATATCATTAAATTTATAAGTCTTCTTAGTAGTTTGCAGATATTTACTAACCCTTTAAGACTCCAAGGGGCCTGAGCCTTACCGCTTTTTTTGATATTCCGGCAAAGTGTGTCACATCCACCACCCTGCTTATATCTTTATAGGCCTGTGGAGCTTCTTCAGCCAGTCCGGACATGCTCCCGGCCATTACCACTATCCCCTTCTTATCAAAAAGCTCTTTTTTAAGTTCGCTTCCCTGTATCTGTTTTCTTGCTTTGGTTCTACTCATGAGTCTTCCCGCCCCGTGACAGGTGGAGCCGAAACTCTCGCTCATTGCCTTCTCCGTTCCCAGCAGGATGAAAGAATAACGTCCCATATCCCCGGGAATTATTACCGGCTGCCCTATGGCCCTATACTTTTCAGGGATCTGCCTGTGTCCCGCGGGATAGGATCTGGTGGCCCCTTTTCTGTGAACGCAGACCTCCCGTGTTTTACCGTCAATATTATGCTGTTCCATCTTGGCTATATTATGGGATACATCATAGATGGTACCAAGGCCCAGCTTCTCCGAAGACCTGCCGAAAAATTTTTCAAATACCTTCCTTGTCCAATGCGAAAGGCAGTGCCTGTTTACCATGGCATAATTAACCGCACAGGCCATGGCGCCGTAATATCTTCTGGCCTCGGGAGAAGCAAGCGGCGCGCACGCCAGCTGACGATCCGGCAATTTTATCCCGTACTTTAAGGCAGCTTGCTGCATCACCCTGATATAATCACTGCATATCTGATGACCGAGCCCTCTTGAACCTGAGTGTATCATTATGGTTATCTGGTCTTTCTCCAGGCCCAGTAAATCTGCTGCCTTGCTGTCATATATTTCATCTACTGCCTGTATCTCTAAAAAATGATTTCCCGATCCCAGCGTGCCCACCTGACTCATTCCCCTGTCCATGGCAGTTTTACTCACAAAATCGGGATTGGCTGTCTCCATGCAGCCGTTCTCTTCTATAAAGTACTCATCTTCTTCCCAGCCGTAACCATTTTTTACGGCCCAGCGGACGCCTCCTTTAAGCAGCTGCTTTAATTGATCCGCAGAAAGCTTAATCCTGCCCCTGGTTCCCAGGCCTTTGGGTATGCTGAAGGATAAGATACCCATTATATCTTCCAGGCGGTTCTTAATATCGTCAACATAAAGGCAGGTCCGCATGGCCCTCACCCCGCAGGATATATCAAAACCAACTCCGCCCGGTGAAATAATACCGCTATCAGTGTCAAAAGCAGCCACTCCTCCTATGGGGAACCCATACCCGTAATGTATATCCGGCATAGCATATGAAGCCTTTATAATGCCGGGAAGAGTTGCAACATTTACTACCTGGTCAATGGTCTTTTCACCGACCGCGTGATCCAGCAGCTGCTTATCGGCAAATATTATTCCGGGAACCCTCATGCCGTATCTTTCATTCTTCTCTACTTCCCACTTATAATCATTTATCTTTTTAATGTTATAATCTGCTATAATAATCCCTTCTCCTCTCAGACATCAAATATAACTCTGCCTTCCCATCTGCCATGCCTGCTGTCTTTTTCTACTTTGAGCATATGGTAAGTGGGAGCTTTTATAATGGTCCTTATATTATGTTTGCTCGGATCCGCTTTCTGGCCGAATACTTCAGCTTCCAGTATAATCCTGTTATTCCTTTTATGGATTTTGCCCACCTTAAATCCTGAAAACAGGATATTATCAATTTCATAAAGGTAAAGTAATTTTTCCAGCCACAGTACCAGCAAATTTTCAGGGTCCGTATCCTCTGGGACAATTTTTACATTCCTCCTGTTCAGAAGCTCAACCATCCCTAAATCACATATGATGGAAAACATTCCCTCAGCCGCATTTTCAAATAATTCCTCCAGTGTTTTTCCGTAAAACTCTATGCCTATATCGGAAAGATGTTCGATGCATTTATATTTTTTACCTGCCTTTTTTAAATCAACCATTGGCTGCAACCATCCTGTAGTCTGTTTTTATTACCTCCCGTTAATTTACTGCCCTGGCGGATAATTTCTTATCCCGTTTGTTATGTTTTATAAATACCTGGTCCAAAAGATTAATATGAAAAAAATCTTTTTAGGCAAATGAAAGAATAAGAATTTTTTATATTTATAGATTTATATAATATTTATTCATCAATATAAGATTTTTCAAACTGGTTCTGCCGCTCTTCCATTTCTTCCCAGACATCTGCCGGAACCATTTCTTTTAGATAATCTGAAATTGCATCAACTTTTTTTCTATCCTCTGGTTTTATTTCTGAATCATCCGGTATATTATCATATTCTATGCCGTTGGCTGTAATTGTAACACTGCTGTTGCTCCCGCCTATCGCTATTTCATCAGTTGTTTCCCATTTCCTTTTAAATAAATCGTTTTCTATAAGCAATTGATAAATGTGGTCCAGCTGGTCCCGGGAGACTTCAAAACTTACCTCCCAGACATCCGGAGAAAGCGGTTCCCAGGTTGTATCCGGATAACCCGGCTGATATTCAAATAATCCCTGCAGACCGGGGCCTATGGTTATTTCGTAATAATAGTTATACTCTGGTGAAAGCGGTGGTGTGGTCCAGTAGAACTCAACGGTTAAATCTTCGGGACATTCTGTTTCTGGTTCTTTGTAACACGACACGCAGCTTATCACTACTGTAAAAACTATTATTACTGCCGCTAAAATACCTGCCCTATATTTTAATTTCATGATAACCCCCCCAATGCTGTCTTCTCTTTTAAGGTTCTAAAATCTTACCCATAAATAATATATTGCCGGTCCTGTCATCCCTTATAAGAAGTACAAAAGGCCTGTTTACTATAAATTCTACAGGTTGCACTGCAGTAGCACCCATACCCATTGATGTTGCTGCCGCAGCAACCGTTCCTTCTTCATTAACCTCAATAATAGCTTTATGATCAATCTGCGAAATAAACATCAGAGGCGCCATTGAACTGAAATCAGCCCTATCGTCAATAAATGCATTTACCATCCCTAAACCTTTAAGCGGTTCTACCAGGCTTTTTGCTCCATACTCAATACTAAATTTTGGAAATTTAAGTATTACATCTACATCCGCAGCTTCCGGGATAGATTTATTCAGCAGATCATGGGAAAAATTATTAATAAATCCATTTATCTCAGTACCTTCATCTGGAAGGAATACATACATTGCGGTTTTGTTTCTGCCGTAAGGAATTCTTATCATTTGAAAGTCACTGCCTTCGTAATAATCATATTCTTCGTAATTTTCCATCATCTGCACTTTTTTAGCATCTCCGTCTTTAAGGAAAAAATCATCTTCTTTAGTGTCTTCTGTTTTAAATTTATCCATCCACTGCCCTTTAAAATAAATGGCGTTTATAAGATACATTACAGCGTCTTCTACGGCTTTCGGACTTACAATGTTACTTATCCTGCCTTTTGTTGCTTCGCCTACCCAATTATTCATTTTACCTGCAGTGTCCTGATTTTTAAAATCTACATTATAAATTGATGCATTATAATAGTATTCTGCCAGGTCAGTAAAATCCTTTTTTATAATAAAGTCTTTTCCGAACCAGATTGAATTTCCCGTATATAATTCAACCATTTCATCTATGTCTGCCATGCTGGACAGCAGAACTTTAAAAGATGAATTTAATTCATCTATGTTATAGTCTTTAAATTCCAGAGTTTCTGCAATTTCCTGCTTTGTCTGATTTTTTGAACCGTTATATGCCATTGCTATTGCAAGAGAAATGCTGATTGGTGAAATAAAAACATTTAGATTTTTATCCTCATTTGAAAGTTCTTTAAATATTTTCAGCGCAAAATCTGTGTTTAAGTCAACAAGGGCCTGATCAACATTTTCTGCAATCTTATCCGACTCTTTATTCGCTTCAGTTTCTTTGGACGTTTTTCTAAAAAGATAGGTTATGCCGCTACAGCAACTTACCGAAAATAATAGAACTGCAGAAACTATTGCTACAGCAGATATGGCCAGGATTATTTTTTTTACACTCATATTTTAAACTTCATAAAATATTTTTTTATAAAGAAAACAATAAAAATTATACTGTAAAATTATATCATGAGGTTCATATAATAAGCTATTCGTAAAGAAAATTGGGTTTTGCCCCGACTGGTTGACTATAAAAAACTTTAAAATATAATTCTTTTTATTTTAATTGTAAATAAACAATATTTTGTTTAAAATGTAAAAAATTATATTTTGTAAAACCTTTGCAATCAATGCATAAATTCAAATATAATAAAAACAATAGCTGTTTAAATCCTATCATGGCAGTACCGCTAATTTGCTTTCAGATAAATCGTCCGGACCAAAAAACCATAAGAAAATTTTTATCCTAAAGGAGCTGATATGAACAATAGAAAAAGTACCGCTGTTCCGGTTATTAATATTCAGGGACAGAACTGCACCGGATGCGCCACTTCCACTCTCTGCACACAGTATCCTGCAATTAAAAATGTTCTGCTTCAGGATATAGTGCCCGGTTTTAAACTTGATTTTATATTCCATCCCAATATTATGACCGCCAGCGGTAATCTTGCCATGGAAATACTTGAAAATGCAGCAAAAGAAAAAGGATACGTTTTGATTATTGACGGTGCCATTCCTACCGGTGATAACGGAATTTACTGTGTTACCGGAGAAAAGGACGGTAAAAAATATACCATGCTGGAAGAGACCGTAAGGCTGGCGCCGGATGCGCTGGCAGTAATAGCTCTGGGGACCTGTGCGGCATTTGGTGGAATCGCTGCCGGAAATCCTAATCCCACCGGGGCACAAAGTGTGGGTGATATCTTTCTTACCCATGACATTAAAACACCTCTTATTAATATACCAGGTTGTCCTCCCCATCCGGACTGGCTGTTTGGAACCATCGAGGAAATGCTTACAAAGGGACTGGGAAATGTAGAGCTGGATGATTTTAGGAGACCAAAGACATTTTACGGAAAATTAATTCATGAAAATTGCCCCAACAGGGCTTACTTTGATGAAGGTAAGTTTGCCAAGAAGTTAGGTGACGAGGGCTGTCTTTACGAACTGGGATGCAAGGGGCCCATAACCTATGCGGACTGTCCAAAAAGGCAGTGGAACGGCAGAACAAACTGGGTTATCGGAAGCGGAGCTCCCTGCAGCGGCTGTACGTCACCGGAGTACCCTGACCTTTTGGGAGATTTTTACCATAGAATTATTGATGTCGAGGTGCCGGTAAATGAAAAGAGGCCAAAAGTCCAAAAGAAATAATTATCTAGGAAGGTGAGATTGTGAAAAAAATTGTAATACACCCCATAACCAGGATAGAAGGGCATTTAAAAGTTGAAGCTACAGTGGACAATGGCGAGATAAAAGATGCCAATATCAGCGGAACCATGTTCAGGGGCATAGAAATTATGCTGGAAGGCAGGGACCCAAGAGATGCGGTTATGATTACCCAGAGAATATGCGGGGTATGTCCCGAACCCCACGCTATGGCATCCGTTGGCGCAGTTGACCAATACGCCGGCCTTGACAGTAAGATCCCTCCGAACGGGACTCTTATGAGAAACCTGATCCTGGGCACCAGAAGTATCAGTGACCATATTCTGCATTTCTATATCCTGAGCGGATTGGATTATGTGGATCCTGCCGCGGTAATGAAATACAGCGGTTCGGACCAGGATTTAAATATCTTAAAGTATTTTCTCCAGCAGGGATATTCCAGGCCATTTCTCCCCAGGGATGAAATAGACTACAAATTTGATACTGAGACCACAAATGCAGTGGTGAGCCATTATATTAAAGCAATGGACATCTACAGGAAAGCCCAGCAGGCAGCTACTATATTCGGGGGTAAGTGGCCCCATGACGCCTCTATTGTGTCCGGCGGTGTTTCCCAGCAGCTTACAGTTGACAGGATAACTGAATTTATATGGAGATTGGAGCAGATTGTTGACTTTGTTAAAAACTATTATGTTCCTGATGTTATTGCGGTTGCAAAAGCATATAAAGAATATCTTGAAATCGGAAAAGGCTGCCGGAGGCTTCTGGCATATGACTCATATAAAACCATATCAGATGAGAGCCGCGGTGATACACTGTTTAAGGGAGGACTGGTAAATGATATCGACACGTACAGCGAAATTGACATAAGCCGTATAACCGAAGATGTGACTCACAGCTGGTATAAAGATAAAGAACCCCTGTACCCGGGTGAAGAAAAAACCGAGCCTATGGCAGGAAAGGAATCAGGCTACTCCTGGGTAAAATCTCCCAGGTATGACGGAAAAGTTTATGAGGTGGGTCCGCTGGCAGGCGTTCTTTCGACTTACCTGGGAAAGGGTGATCCTTACATTAAAAATATGGTAGATAATGCCTTATCTGAAATAGGCGGAAATATCTCAAATCTGTATTCGGTAGCGGGAAGGCACCTGTGCAGGGCGCTTTCGGCAAATATACTGGCGGACCAGCTGGTAGGCTGGGCACAACAGTTAAAGGCGGGAGAACCCACTGCAGTAGAATATGATCCTCCTGCAGATGGAGAAGGAATAGGCCTCTGCGCAGCGCCCAGGGGAGCCCTGGGTCACTGGCTGAAGGTAAAGGACGGAAGGATTTCCAATTATCAGGTAATCACGCCAACGGCATGGAACGCATCTCCAAAGGATAAAGACGGCCAGCCCGGTCCCTATGAGCAGGCGCTGATCGGCCTTAAAGTCAGGGAAAGCCAGAGCCCTATTGAAATTTTAAGGGTTATCAGAAGTTTTGATCCATGCACCGCCTGTGCCGTTCATATGGTAACAGTAAAGGGGAATCTGATAGGTAAATATAAGGTTGTCTGATAGGTTACATAAAAATTTTAGGAGGTTTTATGATACTGACTGAATTCAAACCATTAAAGGAGATTCTGGAAAAACTGGGAGAGGAGAAAAAAATCTTTATTATGGGCTGCGGCGGCTGTCCTGAAGGCGCGGATACCGGTGGGAAGAAAGTATTGTCTGATTTTAAGGAAAAATTGGAAAAAGAAGGAAAGACCGTAACCGGAATTTTGGAAATAGATTTTCTGTGCCAGAAGGCACTTATTCGCTCCAGAATAAAACCGAGGTCAGAAGAGATAAAAAATTCGGATTCCGTTCTGGTCTTTTCATGCGGCCTCGGAGTGCAGGCAACATCTTCAATTTTAGATAAAATCTGTCACCCTGCCCTGAATACGACCACATTTGGCGGCATAACAGGTATGTGGCAGGGTACCGAAAGATGTGATACCTGCGGCAACTGCATACTGGATCAAACCGGCGGGATATGTCCCTATACGGCCTGTCCCAAGAAATTGGAAAACGGTGCCTGTGCGGGGCAGAGTAATGACAAGTGTGAAACTGACCTCGAAAGAGACTGCGGCTGGGTGCTTATTTATAACAATCTTAAAAGAATAGGCAAACTGGACAGGCTGGAAAAATTCATACCACCCAGAGATTATGCGAAACTGCTGCCGACAGCGGATTTAAGAAAAACCAGATTATGGGCCCTTGATGAGGAGGAGATATTATGACAGCAGAACCAATGGAAAAATCAAAGTTTGAAAAAACACTCGACAGTGGAAAATTTGCTGTAACCTGTGAAATCGGGCCTCCCAAAGGCGCTGAAGATGAGGAAATCAAAGAAACGGCTCAACATTTAAAAAATGTAGCTGACGGGATAAACGTAACCGATCTGCAGAGCTCGGTAATGAGGCTTGGTTCCCTTACCACCTGTCACCTGCTCAAACAAATGGGATTGGAGCCTATCTTTCAGGTTACCTGCAGGGACAGAAACAGGCTGGCGCTGCAGTCAGATCTCATCAGTGCTTACGTTCTGGGGATAAGAAATGTTTTGGCCCTTACCGGTGACTATACCACAATCGGCGACCACCCCCAGGCCGAGCCTGTTTTTGATCTTGATTCTGTTCAGCTCCTGTGGGCCATTAAAAAACTGGAGGAGGGATATGACCTGGCAGGAAAAGAGCTTACCAGAAAACCTTCTTTCTTTAAAGGCGCGGTGGTAAATCCGGGTGCGGACACAGAAGCATCCTACGAACTCCAGATTATAAAAATGAAGAAAAAAATAGCCCAGGGGGCGCAGTTCTTCCAGACACAGGCTATATTTGATGCCGAAGTCTTTAAAAAGTTCATGGAAAGAATCGATGAAGAAAATATCAAGGTCCCGGTCCTTGCCGGTATAATCCTCTTAAAATCAGAAAGAATGGCAAACTACATGAATAAATTTGTACCCGGCGTCTTTGTACCGGAACCCATAGTAAAGAAGATGGAAGGAACGGAAGATAAAGTTTCCATGTGCATAGAGATTGCATCCGAACTCATAGAAGCAGTCAAACCGTATTGCGCCGGGGTCCATATCCAGGCCCTGGGATGGGAAAAGCATATTCCCGCAGCAATAAAAAGCCTAAAATAAATATGGCCAAAAACCTAAAAATTGCCAGAACAGTCATACTAGGCATCGGCAACATCCTGCTGGGCGATGAAGGCATAGGGGTACATGTCGTAAAAAGGCTCCGTGAAGAAAAGCTGCCCCCTGATATACTGGTAATAGACGGTTCGACCGCAGGTTTTAGATTATTTCCCGTTTTCGAGGATTACAGGGACTGCAGGTTCATAATAATAGATGCCATAAATACGCACGGTGCCTCCCCTAAAACTCCGGATGGCATAGCCCAAAAAAATACTCTCTCAAAAGGAGACTTATATGTCATACCCTTAGAAGATCTTTACGGCATGTCCGGTCCAGAATATCCCGGTATGGATTTCATCTCATTTCATCAAACTTCCGTTGCAGATGTACTTAATTTATTTTGTATGACCTATAAAATAAAAATAAGCGGATATTTAATCGGGGTTGTCATATCCGGAAAAGACAGTGCAGACAGTAATTTTACTTTTTCCATGGAACTGTCCGGTAAAATAAAACAAAAGATCCCCCGGATAATTGATTTAGTTAAAAAATACATAGATTACTGACGCCTGTACAATCCTACCAGCTGTGCCCGGACCAGAATGTTATTTTCCATTTCCCTCTCGAGATCCTTTACTTTTACCGAAGAATCCAGACCCAAGATTGTATTCAGCGCAAAAAGTTTGAAAAAATAACGGTGCGTTCCCGAAGGAGGGCATGGTCCCGAATATCCGGCACCGCCCGAATCAGTCATGCCTTCTACTCCGCCGCCGGGGCAGCTGTTCTCTGAAATCTCTCCGATTCGGGGATCTATGTTCCATACGGTCCAGTGAACCCATGTTCCGCTGGGAGCATCTGGGTCATCCACTATAAGTACCAGGCTTTTTGCATTTTCGGGAACATCGCTTATCTGCAGCGGGGGGTTTACGTTTTCCCCATCACAAGTATACTTTGATGGAACCAGTTCATTATTTTTAAAAGCTGTGCTTTCAATTTTCATAATACCTCCCGTTCCCCGACATAATTAAAATTTTTACCTATACCATATACAATATTACCATTTTTAACTTCTATTTTCGATTCTTCTCGAAGTATCTTCAAAAATATCTTTCCCGAAGCAATGCAAGGAAGAGGGCGATAATTATATACACTACAGAATAATATGAAATTTTTTAAATTTGCGGTTGTAAAATATAGAGGTCAGCTGTCCCCCACCATTCCGCCGTTAAAAAAAGTAAAGATCAGGTTTAAATTGCCGATACTGCAGCCGGTGGTCCTGCTCATTTCCAGAAGCATATGACTGGCAGTCACCAAAAAATACGGGTACCAAAAAAAATAGAAAGAAAATTAGGTATCTCAAGAAGGTAATTCTTAAGAGTATCTTTTTTATTTTTTGTCATGGGCCAAATGCCAACCTAAAAATTATTAATAATTTTCATAAAAGATTTTAAAACAATTATCTTTATATTTAAAGTTATATTAATATTTTAGGCTTTATATAGCCATTTGTAGAATAATTCTATAACCCAACTTTATTAAAATTTATAATTGGTAAAGAATATGATAAAATAAATCCGATTCAATTGTATATTAAACCGGAGAAAGATAATGGAAAAAGGACTTCTGGAAAAAATTGAAAAAAAATTAAAGGAAATCAAGTCAATAAGAAATTTAAGGAGCAGGGATTTCGGATTCAGAAACTGGCACGTCAGCACCAAAAATCTATTAAATACACTGCCCCCTGATTTTATCGCCGATGTAAATGATTTTAAGAAACTGACCTTTATCGATACCAAATACCACAGGGGCAATAGGTTTTTTAATCCTACGGATGATACCCGTTACGGGCAAGATCTGGACTCTGCCGAAAAAATCTTAAAAAAAATTATATCAGCAAAAAAAGAAATAAAATCACAAAAGCCGGCTGCTTCAGAGAAAAAGGTGAAAACTGCTATAAAGAAATCAACTGAAACAAAGTCTGCTGATAAAATTAAGAAACCTTCCGGTTCCAAAAAACAAAAACCCGCTACTAAAGGCAAGTCCGCTGATAGAAAAAAACCACCCTTAAAAACCAAACAGGTCAAACCTGCTCTTAAAAAACCGTCTGCCAAAAAGAAAAATAAGCCGCCCCGGACTCCCTCCGGTAAAACAAAAAAATGATATCATATATTTAAGCCCCATTTACATGGAGATTAAATAATACTTTCCGTATATAAATACTGCTGCAGATTAATACTAAAAAATTTTATGAAAAATAATAAATAGAGCCTACTATGGCCATTACAATACCTACCGTCAACCAGGTTAATACTCCCAGTGCCCCAAGTACTATACCTGCTATATCAAAGCCCTTGCCTTTTGGGCTTGCCTCTTCCTTTTTTATCCTGGTGAGGTCCACTGCACCCAGTATAATCGGTATAATTGACATCCATAAAATACCCGTTACCAGTGCTGCAATTGAGAGACCGCTCGGTCCTTGTTCCTGTAATTCCTTATTCATTAAAACCCTCCTCCTCTAATTAACTTTAATAATATTATAATATTATGATACCAAAAATAAAAATATTTTATTTACCCGATACAAGGTAATTTAATGCCTTTTTACCGCATGCCTGGGAGGTGCTCCCATATCCCAGAAATCCATAAATTTTCTGGGAAAGCTAAAAATCTCTTTTTCCTCAGCTTTACTTCCTGCTTCTATAATTTCTCTTGTTAAATTTCTATAAGCCTGCGCTCCCTTGCAAAACGGATCGTATGCCTTAATCGGTTCGCCCATGCCGGGCGCTTCTATCAGCCTGACGTTTTTAGGAATAATGGTGCTGAACACTCTACCGGGCATATATTTTTTTACCTTCTTTATTACCTGTCTGGATAATACTGTTCTCAGGTACATAGTAAATACTATACCCGTTATCTCCAGTGAATCATTCAGGCTGTATTTAATGTTGTTTATGGCTTCAATTAATCTATGGATCCCTTCCATGGCATAGAACTCACACTGCATGGGAATTATTATTTCTCCGGCCGAAACAAGAGCATTGGTGGTAAGGGGTCCCAGCGATGAAGAGCAATCTATGATAATAAAATCGAAATCATATTTAATTTTTTCCAGTGCGTTTTTGAGCCTGTGCTCTCTCCCATTTAAAACAGTAAGACCGATTTCCGCATCAAGTAAAGCTTTATTGGAAGGCAGGATCATTAAATTTTTATAAGATGTCTCCATAATCACATTATCCGGATCTTCGTTGTGGATCAGCACATTATAAATAGAAGTATCCAGTTTTTTGTAGTCTATGCCTATCCCGCTGGTGGAATTACTCTGGGGATCCATATCCACAAGCATGGTCCTGTAACCATACTCTCCCAGATAAGCGGCTACATTTACAGCTGTCGTGCTTTTACCTACCCCGCCTTTCTGGCTGGACACGGCAATCACGCGGGGCGTACGGTTTTTATAAGTACCTGAGCTGTTAGTTTTCATCAATAGTTATATCAAATAACTTATAAGTGTATAATGTAACTAAATAAAGCGCTTAATCTATATTGAAATTATTTATAATAAATCTATCATACTTTTATTACAACTGCTATATAATATTTTGAATTATGAAAAAAAGAAAGCTTAATTCTTTAGAAAAAAGAGTAATAATCGACAAGGAGACAGAACCGCCGTTCAGCGGCAAGTATGAAGATTTCTTTAAGGAAGGTACTTACGTATGCCGCCAGTGCGGATCACCGCTCTACAGATCCGAAAGTAAATTTAAATCAGGCTGCGGCTGGCCCAGTTTTGATGATGAAGTTCCCGGAGCAGTAAAACGGATCCCCGACAATGACGGGATAAGAACGGAGATCATGTGCGCCAGATGCGGTGGACATCTGGGCCATGTATTCGAGGGTGAGAATTTTACCCCTAAAAACATAAGACACTGTGTCAACTCCATGTCTCTGGACTTTGTTACAAAGAAAAAATAACTAAAAGCTATCTATAACTTCCCGCACTTTTTAATTACCGGGAACTCCCAGTTCAGATTATCGATAACCATATCCGCTATCCTGCAGGGAGGATACAAACCAAGATATATTTTCTGTGCGGGTATATATTTGCTCCTGTATTTTTTTAAAATTTTGTTACCGAATATTTTATTGTCCCTGCTTTTTGCCCTGTTCATGCTTTCCCTAAAAGGTATCTCAAGAAACACTTTATAATTGATATAAGGTGAGAGCTCTTTTCTGAATAGGAAAACTCCTTCAAATATAACCACTGTTTCCCTGCTAATGGAATACTTCCTCTCTGCCTCAATCCTATCCGTATATAGATTAAGCAGCTTCAATTTAATACTGAAATCTTTGCCCCTACTGATCGGACCAAGCAATCTATTTATAATAAGGGCAAGATTAAAACTCTTATTGTAGTAACTATCTATTTCGTCCCTACCCGAATACCTGATTTTTTTAGGATTATGAAAATCATCCAGCAGAATCATCTGCACCCTGTAATTTTTTGAGGTTAAAAAACGCTTAAAAGATTTTGCAAAATCAGTTTTACCCGAAGTATCAATACCGCTTATTCCAACCACAAACGGCCTGCCCTCATTCTTCCTTCCGGAAATTTCCTCCAGTATTTTTTCAAATACGGGAATTTTTCTATCAAAGATTCTGGCAAGGTCGGAAAACCTGTCAATGGTAATATCAGCACTCGCGGCCTCACCGAAGCCGTATCCGTATAAGGCCCCTACGGAGAGAATCCCATTTCCCCCGGCTGCAGTAATATCTACCGACCTGTCCCCAATAAATGCTGCTTTAGGGGATCCCAGGGATTTTATTATTCTTTTTACAAGCTCTGTCTTGGCTAACTGATGCTTCTGGGTGCACTCTATACGGCTAAAAAACTTTTTAATCTTAAACACGGAGAGTACAGCCTTAAGATATTTAACCGAACAATTACTGCATATGGCCATTTTATATTTCCTCTTTTTTAAAATATCCAGAGTTTCAAGGACACCGGGATAGAGCTTTCCGAATTTTAAAAAGGAAGTGTAGTATTCATCCCTTACTTTATCTTTTATTTTATTCAGATACGGGATCTTTTCCGGCGGTAAAATCTTTTTATAAAAATCATTGGATGCTCTTCCCAGATAAATATTAATGTCATCAATGTCTATCGGTATATCTAAATCCATTCCGGAAAAGGCCCTTTTCATAGCATCAAGATTTGCATCCCCGGATTGAAGCATGGTGCCGTCCAGGTCAAAGATTAATAAATTTATATCATTTAAGTTTTTCATTATAAAAGAATCAGTTTTTTTATTAGCTATGATAACAGATTTTTAACTTATGACCTATCAAAATAGGCTGATTATTCAAAGGTTCGTTTAAATGCTAATATATATATATGAAATATCTTTTCTTATTCTTTATTTTTAGTTTTTTTGGAATAGGCATTGAAGTATTTTTTACTTCTATTCATGACTACATCAGATACAGGGATATCGCTTTTAAAGGCAGGTCTTATCTCTGGATGTTTCCTCTTTACGGGATCTGGGGAATAATAATCGGACCGCTGTATAGTTTAATTAAATTTGTCCCTTTTATAGGAAGAGGGTTTATATATCTGGCAGTGATATTTATTGGTGAATTTGCTTACGGTTATCTACTGAAACTTGCCATTAAAAAATGCCCCTGGGAATATAAGACCAGGTGGACCGTATTGGGCATAGTCAATCTTCTTTATCTACCCTTCTGGTTTGCATTCGGCTATCTCTCGGAACTTTTATACAAAGGATTTATATCCATGACAGTCTATTAGCTGCAGGCAGCAAAATATACCAAATCGGCACCCGGATAAGATCAATTATAAACAAAACCCGGATTTAGGCTCCTGCTTTTTCCAACTGTTTTTAAAATATTTGATGATCTGTAATACTCTTTAAATATCTTATAATAAAGCAGTTCTTCTTTTGATTTTATATCTATACTGTAAATCTGATGCCTTCTTCCAAATTCTCTATCTGAGATCATCTCATCGGCATAACTTTCCAGTATCTGCGCTGTTCCGCTGCCGACAGAAAACTTTTCTTTTTTTCTCCAGACAAAATCAGCAGGAAGGTAAGCTTCTGATACTTTTCTTAAGATCCATTTTTCTATGGGCTCCCCTCCTTTGAATTCCTGGGAATACAATTTAAGTTCCGGTGAAATATTTAAGGCCTCGTCCACTAATTTAATATCAAGGAAAGGAACCCTGCCCTCGATAGAATTTGCCATCGTTATCCTATCTGCTCGCTGCAGATTGGTATTATGCAGACTGGCTGTAATATTTTTAAGCTCCTTAAATATTTGTTCATTTGTATTGCTGATTTTTTTAAGATAATGGTAACCACCGAATAACTCATCTGCTCCTTCTCCGGATAAAACAACTTTTACATAATTCTGGGCGAGCCTTGAGACAAAATAAGTCGGTATGGCGCTTCTTATCAATGCAGGGTCGAATGATTCCAGGTAGTATATGACTTCCGGAAGAGCTTCCACGATCTCTTCTTTGCTGTATTTAAAAGTATGATGTTTGGTGCCTATAATTTTTGATATCTCCTCTGAATACATTATATCTGCACTCTGGGGAGTACCCACTGCAAAAGAATGAAGGATCCCGTGCTTATATTTTCTGGCTATTGCGGCAATAATGCTGCTGTCCAGGCCCCCGCTTAGAAAAACGCCCAGAGGCACGTCAGACATCAATCTTTTTACAACAGCTTCTTCCAGTTTTTTCCTTATGCTCAGTATTATTTCATTTATATCCTTGGAAAAATTATCAGGTATCTCGGGCAGGCTGTAATACTTTTTAAAGCCCTGGTCACTGCAGTAATAATATCCTGCAGGAAATTCGTTTATATCTCCGGTTGCTTTCAGAAGTGATTTGATTTCAGAAGAAAAGTACATATTATCACCATTGTAACCGTAATAAAGGGGTTTTATCCCCAATGGGTCCCTGGCAATAAAAATATCCTCATCGCTGCATATGGCAAAGGCAAACATGCCGTCAAGCTTTTTGACTACATCCTTCCCCTTGTCTTCAAACAAATGAAGTATGACCTCCGAATCAGAATCAGTCTTAAAATCGTGATCCGAAAGACCTTTTTTTATTTCCTTATAATTATAGATCTCTCCATTAAAGATCAGCCTTAATTTGCTGTCTTCATTTGATATTGGCTGGTCTCCGCCTTCTACGTCTATAATAGACAGCCGGTTATGTCCAAGGGAAAAGTCATCCCTTACGACCCTTCCCTGTCCATCCGGTCCCCTATGTGATATTTCCTCCAGCATGGACCCAAGCATTACATTATCGGATTCTCCCCAGATTCCGGCAATTCCGCACAAAACAATACACATCCTTTGCAAATAAATTATTATTTTTAAGTCACAGTAGATTATTTAAATGATACTGCAAATATAAGGGCAACGGTTCATTATTATATAACATGAGAATATTTTGTCAAAGCAGCCGGGAATAGAGACGTTTTTAAGTTTGATATGCCGCAATTGATAAAGGAGCCGCTCTCGGGCCGTTTCCATCACCTGAGACGGCCCATGAAGCAGGGACAGTTACATTAAATTATGGGATATTCGTAAATACGATTATAGGCTTTCTAATAATAGCTCTTGCACCTTTCTTTATCATAAAGGCTGTTAATAGGTTAAAAAAGAAAGAGGGAGTTAAGCCTTTTATAAAGGAGTGCACTTTCTGTTTTATGTCAGTTAATATCAAGGCTACCCACTGTCCTAATTGTACATCTGAATTAAGAGATCAATAGAGTTAAGGTATAAATTATTGAATATTATAAATAATATTTATTATTGATATTATGGTCCTTGATATGGTCCTTGACGGCTGGGCACAGTAGACAAAGTTAGAAATAAATTATTAAAATTATTCAGAGCTTAACAGCCTGAGTTATCTTCTGTCTAACAATTTTCTTAATTAAAAGAAATAAAAGAGCATACAAGACAGCCTGGACAACAACCATTATAAGGAATAAAATCAATTGTGCTATTTCATCATTTATTGCCTGCGTTCCCAAAATGTTAAACCACCATATACTTGGTTTTGATTCCAACCATATAAATAAAATGCTGAAAGGAAAGTTAATTACTAAAAATAATGTTTTTAAAAATGGAAAATAAAAACGCCCAACATCTATACCCCAATCAAGCGCAAGAAGTGAAGCCGTTGCAATAATATCTTCCAGAATTTAGTCATAACTTATCTCATCTGATTGTTTATGAATTCTTATTGTAATACTTAAAAGCAATTCTTTAAAGTATCAGAATGGCTGAGCATTGCGGTCAAGATTTAAAATAAGACAAACGGGACACTGTAAAAAAGAGTATTTATTATTAGAACTATTTTAAAAATTGTCATGATTGTGCAACAATATTATAAGTTATATAATTTTTATTTTAAATAGTATAATCATGGAGTTGGTTAATCTTATATTTTTAAGTATAATGATTAAGTACTTAAAAAAAAGAAATGTTATTTTACTAAAAGAAATTACTTGAAACTTCTGATCTTGATTTCTCTAGTCACGCTTTTTGTCTTATGAGAATTGTAATACCAAATAAATTTATTAATATAATTATAAAAGACTAAATATCTTGTATGTTTTTTCTTTTTTATAACATTGCCTCGACCAAGGAGGTAGAATAATAAAAGTGATGAAGTTATTTCTGTGTTATAACTTTGATGATGTTTCCTTTGTAAAGCGTATTTGCTATTATTACCTTGATAAACAAGAAGCGCTTAAGGAGACGGTATAATATTTTTGGTTGGTGTAAAAAAAGGCAGCTAAGATATGAATCTAAGCAAGAAAGCAAAAATAACCAGCTTAGTAATATTTTTCAAAAAATTTAACCCAAGTGTTTTGTAGCGAATGCTACAGACCTTGTGTTTTTATTTTTAAGGAGGGCTTAAAAGATGAAAGATAAAAAGCATGGAGATGAGCTAAAAATTGAAACACTCTTAGAGTATGCCAATAATATCATTGCTACGCTAAGGGAGCCATTTCTGGTTTTGGATAAAAACTTACGAATAATTACTGCCAACCAGGCTTTCTATACCACCTTTGAGGTTACTGAAAAAAACACAATAAGCTGGCCACTTCCTGATTTAGGTAATAAGCAATGGAATATTCCAAAACTGCTTGCTCTCTTAAAGGAAATTCTGCCAGAAAAGAGGGTTGTAGAAGATTATGAAGTTGAGCTCAAATTCGAGAAAATTGGACAGCGGGTCATGAACCTGAATGCCTGTCAGTTACATGTCCATAAGAAAATAGCAGCAATAATAACGGCAAAAGAAGAAGAAGAAGAAGAACTAATCCTACTGGCTATTGAAGACATCACCGAGCGCAAGCACCTACTAGAAAAATTAAAAAATTCCGAGGAGCGTTTTCACAAAGCCTTTTTAACATCACGGGATACATTATTTCTTGTTCATAAAACTAAAGGCGACATTCTTGATTCTAATACAGCTGCCACGGAATTATTAAGTTATTCCCATGAGGAGTTTCTGAAAAAGAAACTCTGGGAAATAGGTCTGATGAAAGATATGGAAGAATTTCTAGAGGTGTTATCAAAATTGGAAAAAGAGGGTTTAATCCATTATGAAGACACGTCAGTAAAAACCAGAGAAGGTTTGAGCATAGATACTGAGGCCTATTTAGTTGACAAGGCAGACGTAATGCAATGCAACATCCGTGACATCACCGAGCGTAAGGCAGAGGAGGAAGAATTAAAGAAATCCCAGGCAAGATTCAAAGCCATATTCGAGGCTACCATGGATGGAATGCTTTTAGCAGATATAGAGACCAAGCAATTCTTCATGTTTAATAAAGCAATTTGTCAGATGCTGGGATATACCGAAGAAGAAATTATGCGCCTTAACATTAAGGATATCCATCCTGAGGTAGATCTGCCATATGTTATAGAGCATTTTGAGAAGCAAGCACGGGGAGAAATTAAACTTGCTACTGGTATTCCTGTAAAGAGGAAGGACGGCAGTGTTTTTTATGCTGATATTAATACGTCGCAAATCATCTTATCTAAGAAAAAATATCTTATTGAAAGCTTCAGAGATATTACCGAGCGCAAAATAATGCAAGATGACCTAAAAGAGAAGATGCAGGACTTAGAGCGGTTTAGTAAATTTGCCGTAGATAGAGAGCTGAAGATGGAAGAGTTGGAGAAGAAGATAAAGGAACTGGAGGAAAGGGTAAAAGGAAAATGAGATCTAAGAGTGATGACTTGAGTATGAAAAAAAAACAAGAAGAACTCTTAAGCCAAAAAAGCTATATAGAAAGCATTATCTCATCGATGCCAGATGCTCTGATTGTTGTCAATCCTGATTTCACGGTTAGGTCAGTAAATAAAGCTACTTTAAATTTATTGGACTATAAAGAGCATGAGCTTATAAGTCAGCCAGTGAAAAAGATTTTTATGAAAGAAGAAGAAAGAATACTACACAAATGCTTCCAAAAAATAATGAAACAGGACGCGGCGTATAATATTAACTTAACTTTTCTTACCAAAGAGGGTAAGAAAATTCCGGTAAATTTTAGCGGTACGGCAATGCGGGAGGGTGAAAAGATAATAAGTATCATGGGAGTAGCCAGGGATATGCGCCAGGTTATGACAGATATCAGCGATTTGGAGAAGAAAGATAGAGACCTTGAAGAACGAAGCAAAGATCTAACCCGGATGCAGAGGGCAATGCTGCACATAATGAGTGATTTGAAAGGCGCAAATGATGAACTGGAGAGGGCAAATAAAGAATTACAGAAATTCGATCAATTAAAATCTGATTTTGTCTCTACGGTTTCACACGAGCTGCGTACACCTTTAACTGTGACCAGAGAGGCAATTTCGCAGGTATTAGACGGCATATGCGGTGAAACCAATAAAAAACAAAAACAATTCTTGTCCATGTCTATCGAGGAGATCGACAGACTGGCGCGCCTTATCAAGAATCTTCTAGATATTTCTAAAATTGAAGCACATAAAACTGAACTCAAAAGAGAATTGATAGACATTATCTCTTTAGCTAAAGAAGTTAATTCAAACTTCGCCCTTGCTTTCCAAAACAAAGGGTTAGAATTAAAATACAATTTCACCAAGGATAATATAGAGCTTTACATGGATAAGGACAGGATTGCCCAGGTATTCGTGAATTTAATAAGTAATGCCCTTAAATTCACTCCGGCTGGCTATATAGAAATCTCCATAATTGATAAAGAAAATATAGTAGAGTGCGCAATTTCCGATACCGGCATAGGTATTTCAGAAAAGGAGCTACCCAAAGTATTTAGCAAATTTACACAATTTGGCCAGGAATTTGAGTCCACAAAAAAAGGCACTGGTCTTGGTCTGGCTATCTCTAAAGGTATTATTGAATTACATCGGGGGAAAATCTGGGTAGAAAGTAAGTTAGGGCAGGGAACTAAAATCAGTTTTACCCTACCCAAGTACAGTCCAAGGAAGCTATTTAAGGAATATGTCACCAATGGCTTGGTAGAGGCGATTAAAGAGGGTTTATCTTTATCCATTATCATTTTCGAAGTCAAGAATTATGATGCTTTACAGGAAAAGTTAGGCCAGGATAAGATCGCATCTATTGTGCACAGTTTAGAACAACTAGTCAAAACTAACCTCAGGTGCGAGTCAGATATTAGTATTGAAGATACCCGATCAATTTTGGTGGTGCTGCCAGAGATCGATAAAAAAGGTTCAGAGTTAGCAGTCGAAAGATTTAAATCAAATCTTAACGATTACTTATCGAGGGAAGGATTAGCTAAAGAAATAGAGGTTGACCTAAGAGCCGCCAGTTTTCCCGAAGATGCTAAGACAAAAGAAGAGTTGTTAAATATGGTACAATTATAAAAGGATATAGAAAAATGACTGAAAGGAAGATTTAACAATTATGGCTAAGAAAATATTAATTGTTGATGATGATAAGCAGATCGTTTTACTTTTAGCCTCTCGGCTAAAGGCAAATAAATACGAGATAGTGGTAGCTTATGATGCAATGCAGGCTGTAGCCAAAGCCTTTAGGGAGAAACCGGACTTGATCCTTTTAGATATTAAGATGCCTGGGGGCAATGGTATTAGTGTGATAAATAATTTAAGTAACTCTGTGGAAACTGCAATAACCCCGATAATTGTAATTACTGCTCATCCCAGCCCAGAAATACAACAGAAGGCAAAAGAAATGGGAGCTGTAGATTTTATCTCAAAACCATTTAAGGCCGATGATGTGTTGTCAAGGATTAGGAAGGCCTTAGGTGAGGTAAATAACGAGAGTTAGGATATATGGCAAGGAGATTATTAGCAGTAAATGATAAGCCACAGGTAGTAGCATTATTAAAGTCGAGATTAAAGGCAAATAAATATGAAATGATTACTGCTTGTAACGGAGAAAGTTGCTTAGAAAGGCTAAAGATGTCTTATGTCAAGTTAATTTTAATACCTATATAATTAATAAAGACGTTCTGAAAGTTCCAATTTTAAGAAAGATAAGTAAAATTGGTTTTAATGAAAATAATTACTATTTAGAAGCAATTAGAGATTTAAAAAAATATATGGATAAAAGTCAGCCTGAGTTAGAAGAATTTGAAGATAAGTTCAGAATATTATTCTATGAAGCTCCAGACGCATATTATATAAGTGACCTAAGCGGGGTATTGCTTGACGGAAATAAGTCTGCAGAAAAACTGACTGAATATAAAAAAGAGGAACTTATAGGAAAAAGCTTTTTAAAGTTAAAAATACTACCCGCAAATCAAATCCTAAAAGCAGCAAAACTTTTAACCCTGAATAAACTTGGCAGATCTACGGGACCAGATGAGTTTATCTTAAATACTAAGAATGGAAATCTAGTAACAGTAGAAATATCTACTTACCCCACCAAAATAAATGGCAGAAGAGTAGTATTGGGAATTGCCAGAGATATATCCAAGCGTTTAGAACTTGAAAGAAACATGCTAATTATGAATCAGAATTTAGAAGAAAAAGTAAAAAATCGTACTTATGAACTTAACCAGTTAAATCTTAAATTAAAAGAAGAGCTTGAATTATCTAAAAAAATTAAGGAAGATCTACTTGAAAGCCAGGGAACGTATAAAGCCCTTTATCAAAATGCTCCTGTTGGAATTTTAACCTTAAGCAGAACAGGTATTATAACTTCTTGTAATAAATTATTATATGACTATAGCGGTTACACACCAGAGAATTTAATAGGCAAGCATTTTGTCAGGACCAGTGCTGTACCCCTAAGAGACATACCTAGATATCTTAAATTATTTTTTGCAGTTTTAAGAGGTAAATCTATCAAGCCCTTTGTAGTTAATCTAAAAACTAAAGATAAAAAAGACTTTTTTGCGGAGGTACGCCATGGAAAAATAAAAAAAGCCGGTAAGGTCGTTGGCTTTCAATTGATTTTAAGAGATGTTACTGAAAGCATTGTGGCGAAAAAAGCACTAAGTGACAGTGAAGAAAGATTTAAACTGCTCTCAGAAGCTACTTCAGAGGGTATTATTATCCATAACAAGGGTAAGATTTTAGATGGAAATAAAAGATTGGCTCAAATTTTTGGGGTTCCCTATGCAGATCAAAGTAAAACGTCGGTGTTTAAATTTTTAACTAAAAAAAGTCGTGTAACGGTTTTGCGGAAAATTATGGCTAACTACAGTAAGCCATATCAAGTTGAAGGAATTAAAAAAGATGGAACAAAGTTTCCTATAGAAATAAGTGCAAGGCCTATTCCCTTTAAGGGAAAAATAGTTCATGTTGCCTCAATCCGTGATATTACTACTTATAAGGAAGCAGAAAAAGTTATAAAAGAAAGTGAGCAAAAATTTAGGGATCTAGCAGAGATGTTACCGCAAATGGTATTTGAGTCTGATGCTAAAGGGAGGATAACCTATATTAATAAGACAGGCTGTATACTTTTTAATTACAATAAAAAAGATATAAATAAAGGTATTAGTTTATTTGAAGTAACGGATAAAAAAGACCATATAAGATTAAAAAATAATATGGAAGTTTTATTTAGAAATAAGAAATTGGACCCACAGCAATATACCGCTATAAAAAAGGGTGGCCAGAGAATAGATGTAGAAATTTATAGTAATATAAATATAAATGAAAAAGGAGAACCTGTTGGACTCAGAGGAATTTTAATTGATATTACTGAAAGAAAAAAAGCTGAGAAGAAGATAAAATTTCTTTCTTTTCATGATTATTTAACTGGGATTTATAATCGAGCCTTTTTTGAAGAGGAATTGCATAGATTAGATACAGGAAGACAACTTCCTTTGACAATAGTAATTGGAGATGTCAATGGGTTAAAGATTATAAATGATGCTTTTGGTCATGAAAAAGGAGATGAACTTCTTAAAAGGATAGCTAATATCCTAAAAGAAAGTTTTAGGAGTGAAGATATCGTTGCCAGATGGGGAGGAGACGAATTTAGTATAATCTTACCTAAAATTAAACTCAAAGATACTTTAAAGATTATATTCAGGATAAATGAAAAATTTAAAAAAGATAGTACCAAAACGATTCCTTTAAGTGTTGCTTTTGGTTTATCAACTAAAGAGAATAATTCTCAAAAAATTGATGAATTAATTAAAACTGCTGAAGATAAAATGTACAGGCATAAATTGATAGAACATCAAAGTGTCCATAGCACAATTATATCTTATTTGGAAAAGGCTTTAGAAGAAAGGGATTATGAAACAGAAGCACACGTAAAGCGAATGAAAAAATTAGCAATTAAGCTGGGTAAGGAGCTGAATCTTTCAGAAGAAATAATCGATGAGGTAGTACTTCTTGCTGCACTGCATGACATTGGAAAAATCTCTATTACCGATAGTATTATGCTTAAACCTACAAGTCTTACTAAAGAAGAGTGGCAAACCATTAAAAGACATTCTGAAGTTGGTTATCGTATTGCTGTAACATCAGCAGAGCTCGCCCCTATTGCTAAGGGAATACTTTATCATCACGAGTGGTGGAATGGTAAAGGTTATCCCAAAGGATTAAAAGGCGAAAATATTCCCTTTATTTCTCGCATTATTTCAGTCATTGATGCTTATGATGCCATGACAAATGATAGGCCATACCGAAAAGCATTAAGCACTGATAAAGCGATTAAGGAATTAAAGAAATGCGCTGGCACTCAGTTTGACCCAACGCTGGTTAATAAATTTATAGAAATCATATAGACAATTTCAAGGTCCGAAATTTATGTCGTTAGAATGGAGTTGCCCCGTTAATTAGTGAAGAGCCAATTATATTTAATATAAGTATTTATATATGTCTTAAGATGGTGCCCCTGGGCAGTGCAATGTCGAACTGTTTATTGAAAGAATTGGAGGAACTTAAAAAACTTATTGATAGTAACAGACTCAGTTAGAACCAGGATTACACTTATTATATCTAAGGGATACCAAGTACTTTTCTTACTTGGTCTCTAGTCATATTTGGTTTTAGTCGAGAATCATACAGCAAACTGATAATTGCGCGGTCTATCGGTGTATAGTTAATGGTATTAGTCCACCCTTGAAAAAAAATACTATCGTTATATCTATTTGAATCTTTCATAATTCCAAGACTCTGTGTTAGTTCTTCACGAATTAAGTGTGAGCGCTCTTGCTGACTTAATCTTTCTGAAGCAATAAGAATATTTCCATAATATATAACTCCTATTTCATTCCACCGTACAGAAAAATATCCCATGTTTCCTTGCACATAACTGGGTATTATTGATGCGAATTGATCTATAGTAGTAAAATGGATATCAATGTTTGGATTCTGGTCAACTACATGGAGGGAAATACTATTTATCAAAGAATTTAGTTCGGTTACAACCTGGTTCAGAGTATCCAAATCTGTACTTGTCGGTGTGCCGCTTACTTTGATTCTAATATTATTTGTCCATTTATGTAATAAGGATTGTGATGCGCCATATTCAGTACCAAATGCTATTTCAAAAAAGTATTCTATCTCTGATTCACTACTGGTATGTGTTTTTTGTATTTCTGTCTTTTGTCCGTCACATTCCCATTTAAGAGTTATAGTAGAAGTTGCGGTACCCTCAGAATTGGTAGCAGTAGCGATTAGGTTATATGTATCAGCAGGATCATATAGATTAACTTGAGTTTTAAACTCTCCACAGGCACCATTTGAATCATCCTTGGAAAACTCTATATCAGGATTGGGGACACCAATTACATTTGCTTTTATTCTATAAAAGCATACATTGTCAGACTGAGAATATATCGGACCTTCATAGATCTCAAGTTCTATCGTGGGAGCTTCTGTTTGTTCTTCCGATTCGGATGTTTCATGCTCTTTCCCTTCTTCTGTTTCTGATATCTCTTCTTCTACAACCTCTTCAGTTTCATCTTCCTCTTCTGTTTCTTCAGAGATTTCCCCTTCTTCTTTGTTTAATACTTCTTCAGATGTCCCATCTTCTTTTTCTCCGACATCTACCTTTTCTTCAATGGGTGCTGCTCTGTAGCTACATCGATCTGCAATTGCTGCTACAGAAAAGATGCATATACAGGTTAGGATAGCAAATATTATGGATAGTTTATTTCTCCTAATTAGATGCTCCTAAGTAAGATTATAAATAATAGTTGTTTTATTATTATGTTAAAGAATATTATATAATTTTTATTATATTATTAGAATTTATTGGAATTTTTAGGTTTTATACAATTAAGATAACTATGATGTAGTTGTCTCAAATGACTGCCTTGCCCAAAGAAGATTGGAACCAAAAAAACTTATTAATAATTATTTTCATTAATGTATTGATACAAGTCTTAAGATGGTGCCCGAGGCCGGAATCGAACCGGCACGAGGTAAAACCTCAACGGATTTTAAGTCCGTTGCGTCTACCAATTCCGCCACTCGGGCAGGGGTTAAATTTGCTGATTCATATTATCAAAAATCAACCATACTGTAAATGATTCCGTCCAGTATATCCCTCTCACTTGCCATAATACCTTTACCGCCCAGCATAATTAAAACCGTAAGGAAAATTGCCGCACCGCCGATAATAATATCCGCCCTACCGGGTTCAAGCCCGGTTACCTTTTTCCTTTCTTTTAGACTCAGGCTGCATAAATTTTTATATAGGCTCTCAATCCTCCCAGGACTTAAAATATGCCGATGTATCTTCTCGCTGTCATATGTTTTCAGTTTCAGGTCAATAGCCGCCAGGGTAGTTATGGTACCTGCTACCCCTATTACAGACAGGGATCTGTGCTGATTAATCCTACCAATTGTCTCCTTAAGTCTATCTGAAATATACTGATGCAGCCTATTCAGGCTGGGTGCGTCCGGTATGCTGCTGCCCAGAAACTTTTCGGTCAGGCTGACACATCCCATATCTATACTCTCAACTAATTTAAGATTACAATCACCGTCTCCCAGTATAAATTCGCTGCTTCCCCCTCCTACATCAACCACCAGGATGCTTCCCTGTGTTTCTGTGTTAAGAGAAGACGGCTTTACGTCCATACATCTTACCGCACCCCGAAAGCTGAGCCGGGCTTCTTCTTTTCCGCTTATAACATCGATCTTAATGCCAGAATGCCTGTATATATAAGATATGAACCAATCTCTGTTTGATGCTTTCCTTACTGCGTTTGTTCCCACCGCCTTGTATCTTTTAGCACTATGTTCTTCCATTAAGCGTTTATAGCCGGATAGAACCTTAAGAGTCCTTGATGCAGATTGTTTTAGTATTTTACCACCGGGGACCAGGTTCTTGCCCAGCCGGGTAATTTCCATTTTTCTTTCCAGAGTGGTGAATTTAGCGCGGTCGTAATCAGTGATAAGTAATCTGGTGGAATTGGTCCCGATATCAATGGATGCTAATTTCATATAAACTTATATGTTCGTTTTGCGGCCAGTTGTTAATTGCTTCCGATTTCCCTATTGTAGAAAATTTTTATGTTTTCCCATAAATCGGAATTTGAGTAAACTTCCTCACCCGACGGTCCGGCGGCATCTTCTGTGCCATCTATGGACTCACTTTCTCCTATGACCACGGACAGATTGGTCTCATCACCGGTGGTCATATTGAACTGTTTTCTTGCTTCAAGCTCAACAGCTTCTCCGTCATATAAGCTTTTTTCAAGTGCCAGAAGTTCTATATTTTCATTTCTATACCAGTTCAGCTTTTCTTCCAGTTCAATAATCTTTTCCCTTTTTTCAACAATGCTTTTAACCTGGTTTATAGAGGTTAGAACGGTGATTAGAATGAAGAGTAAGAAGATGGCGATGCCAATATTAATTTTTGCTTTTTTGGACAGCCTGCTTACAATTTTTATATTTTCATCCATTTTAATTTTATTGCTATGTTTTTATTAACTGCTAATTGCTGTATTATTGCTTCTTTAATTACATTTTCTATAATCAAGCCTTATCCATGTATTCGTATAAGTATAAAGCATATATCTTAATAATCCAATATCTACCAAATTCCGGTAATATTGTATAAGTTAAGCGTCAAAAAATAAAGCTGTTGTCTTTAATCTGCAATTTTATTAAAATATCAACCTATATGCTAGATTTTATCCAATAATTTAATTTAAAAATGTAATGAAAGACATACCCTTATTCTCTTCCAGGACACAAAACAAAATTGCCAAACAGGTGCTGCTCGGATTCGCCGTTGCTATAATTCTTGGTTCTGCAATCCTGCTTATCCCCCAGATGACGCAGGGCGGGAAGATCAGTTACATAGATGCGGTCTTCACATCTACCTCCGCCATCTGTGTCACGGGTCTTATAGTCCAGGACACGCCCACATACTTTACCGATATGGGAAAGATCGTGCTTCTTATACTTATACAGATAGGCGGACTGGGGATTATGACCGTCGGCTCCATTTTCGGACTGATCCTGGGAAGAAAGATCCATATCAGGGATAAATTTTACATAAATTCGAGTTTTGGCTCAAAGCAGCAATTCAGCGCATCGAAATTTTTCATGGTAATAGCAGGAACAACTTTTACCATAGAATTCGTAGCATTTGCCATTATGACCGCTATTTTTTATTTCAAGCACCTTTATCCGCTGAGGACGTCAATGACTTTTAGTTTATTTCACACCATCAGCGCTTTTTGTAATGCGGGTTTTTCCCTTTATTCCAGCAGCCTGCAGAGTTTCAGCTCCGATATTCCCTTGAATATAATATTTATGGTTTTAATCGTACTGGGAGGAATCGGTTTTCCCGTAATTTCTGAAATTATCGCATACAGGAGAATAAAAAAATTCTCCATTCATGCAAAAGTGGTTATGATCTCAACTGCTTGTTTGATACTGATAGGCGCGGTCATGTTCTTCCTCCTTGAATTTAATAACCCCGAATCAATTGCGGGCAAACCTATCTCGATTAAAATTTTATCCAGCTTCTTCCAATCGATTACCGCCAGGACAGCCGGCTTCAATACCACCAATATTGCCGGCTTAAATGTTGCCACTATCTTCTTTCTTGCTTTCCTTATGTTTATAGGGGCATCTCCCGGAGGAACCGGAGGCGGTATAAAAACAACCACTTTTGCCGCCGTAACGGCAGGCGGCTTCAGCTCCATCAGTGGGAGAAGTGATGTGGTGCTGCTTAAAAGAAAAATGCCCCAAAGATTGATATACAGAGCCTTGACCCTGACCATTACTGCAATAGCAATAGTCATAATTTCAACAATCGGCTTACTGGTTTTTGAAAAGTGCTCACTCAAAGAAGCTTTATTTGAAGCAATATCGGCATTCGGCACCGTAGGACTAAGCACGGGGATAACACAGACACTTTCCATACCAGGCAAGATAATATTGATACTGAGTATGTTTATTGGTAGAATTGGTATCAGCACTTTGTCTGTAGCTATTGCAATAAGAGGAGCCATTAATAAAATGACTTACCCTGAAGATACAATAACTATCGGATAGGAATTATGAAAAAACAATATTTAGTAATAGGATTGGGAAGATTCGGAGCAAGTGTCGCCAGAACACTGACCGAAGCCGGACATAGCGTGGTAGGCATAGATCAGTCTGCAGAAAGAACACAGCGCGTTTCGGAAGAAATAGCAGACGTAATAGAATGTGACGCCACAGATGCAGAAATACTGGAATCTATGGGTATATCTGATTATGAGGCAGTCATAGTATGCATAGGTGAAAAATATATACAAAATTCCATACTGGTAACGCTTCTGCTTAAAGAAAAGGGAGCAAAGAAAATAATTGCCAAGGCAGGAACCAAAACACAGGGAAGGGTCCTTAAAAAAGTCGGTGCGGATATCATAGCATATCCCGAAAAAGATATGGGAGAAAGAGTGGCCAGAAATCTTATAAGCTCTAATATTATAGACTTTCTGGAAGTCAGTCCCGACGTAAGTATTATTGAAATACCAGCGCCTGAAATGATTGTTGGAAAAAACCTAACCGATTTGAACCTGCGTAATAAGTACGGTGTTACCATAATAAGCATAAAAAATAGCAAAAACGAAATAGTCTCTCCTCCTGATGTAAGTTACAAGTTCCAGAAAGATGATGTCCTGACATTAATCGGGGAGAACAAATTGCTGAAAAAACTGCGCTTTACAAAGGATTAAAACCGCAGGAAATACCGCACACCGTAAGTCATTTCACTTCTTTTACATTTATAAAATTGGTGCTTCCCTTTCCCGGTTTATCTGCCATTACGCCGGCCGTAATAACCACCTTATCGCCTGTACTTATATACTTCAGCTTTTTGGAGACATTTATTGACTCTTCGATCATCATATCAATATTTTTTGCAAACTCTACCTTCGCAGGTATGACCCCCCAGCTGATCATAAGCTGCCTGACCACCCACTGATTGGGGCTGGCGCCAATTATCCTGCTCCTGGGCCTGTTCCTGGAGATCTGTCTTGCCGTATATCCCGACTCGGTTGATGAAATTATGGCTTTTGCATTCAGTATGTTGGCAATTTCACGGGAAGCAAAACTTATGGCTTCCGTAATGGAATTATGGTAGATATTTAATTTCTTTTTAAGTATGGCGTTATTTCGCATAATGGCGTCATAATCAAGCGAAGCTTCGGTTTTATTTATTATCTTGACCATCATCTTTAAGGATTCCAGGGGGTATTCCCCTGCAGCAGTTTCCCCTGAAAGCATGACTGCATCCGAACCGTCTATGATTGCATTTGCCACATCGCTTACTTCCGCCCTGGTCGGCCTCGGGTTCCTCATCATGGAATCCAGCATCTGCGTAGCGGTTATTACCGGCTTGCCTGCCATATTGGCCTTCTTTATAATCTTTTTCTGAATATAAGGGACTTCTTCCTCATTGATCTCGATACCCAGATCACCCCTGGCCACCATAATGGCATCTGCTGAATCCAAAATAGCATCAAAACTATCGACTGCCTCATGCTTTTCTATTTTAGCAATGACCATGGCATTACTTTTCTTACTTTTCAATACCTTCTCAATTTTTTTGATATCGTCGGCACTTCTTATAAAGGACTGGGCTATAAAATCAACCTCCAGCTTTATACCCAGGTCTAAAAATTCAAGATCTTTTTTTGTAACCGTTTCCTCGCTTATGGACACGCCCGGCAAATTAACGCCTTTATTGGAGCTGAGAAGACCGCCTGTTATAACTTCACAAACGGCACGCTTTTTAGGCAGGTCAACTTCCAATACCTTACATTCAATCAGGCCGTCATCAATGAAAATAAGACTTCCCTTCTTGATATCTTTGATGAATCTATCATAGGTGACCTTTACCACATTGCCTATATCGGAGTAGCCGGGATCACCGTCAGCCGTGGTAAAAATGATTTTCTGCTTCCTTAACAGGTTTATTTTATTTTTAAGATTTTCTACCCTTATTTTAGGGCCCTGCAGATCCAGCATTATTGCCGTATTTTTCCCGGATTTTTTGGAGATTCTCCTTATCTTTTTAACTATTTCAATTACTTCATTGGCCCCACTGTGGGAAGTATTTATACGGGCTATATCCATTCCGCCGATTATCAGCTTTTTTAAGATATCCTCTTTTTTGGTGGCAGGCCCGATAGTACATATTATTTTAGTCTTTCTCATGACAACTCCCTTTTAGCCTTCTCCCACAATTTATCTTTCTCTTCCAGCGGTAAGTTTTTAAAATCCAGAGCATTGTCGCGGGCATATTTTTCCATAAGATCAAACCTTTCTGTAAATTTTCTACTGGCACCATGCAAGCTCTCCTCACAGTCCATGCCAAGCCGCCTGCTGAAATTTACTATGCTGAAAAGAACGTCTCCTATTTCACTAAAAATTTTACTTTTCCTGTTTTTATCCATCTCTCTCTTAAGTTCGGCCAATTCTTCTTCTATTTTTTCAAAAACATCCTCCGGTTTATCCCAGTCAAATCCCAGCCTGGAGGCCCTATTTTGAATCTCATAAGCATAATGGAGAGAAGGCAGTGATCTGGGAATACCACTGAAAATCGAATCAGCTTTTTCCGGTTTATTCTTTCTTTCTCTTTTCTTAATATTTTCCCAGCTCTCCAGTATTTCATCACTGCTTGTCAAATTTACCCCTTTAAATACATGTGGGTGCCTTCTTACCAATTTGTTTATAAGACATTTCAACACTTCATTTATATCAAATTCTTTACTTTCAGCCGCTATCTGGCTGTGAAAAACTATCTGCAGCAGCAAGTCGCCCAATTCTTCTTTAAGCCCCGCATAATCATCGTTTTCAATGCTTTCAACGGCCTCGTAAGTCTCCTCAATCAAATTTTTCTTGATGGTCTTGTGGTCCTGTTCCCTGTCCCACATACAGCCTTCAGGCGACCGGAGTTTTTTCATCACACCTATTAAAATAGCAAACAGCTCGCTGCTGTCATTGATTTTATCTATATTTTTAACTTCTCCGCTATTCAATTTAAAACTCATTCGCCTTCCTTTTCGCTGCTGGCCAGAGAGCCTTCTACATCCGTAAAATATTCAATATTTGCCTCTTCTATCAGCGAAAGAATAAACTCTTCCCATTTCTCTGATTTATGCAAATTTAATAAATACGTGCCTATACTTTCTTCAACTTCGGAAAATTTCTGGATATGCTCTTCCTCGCGCTCAAAAACCTTCAGTATATGGAACCCGTATCCCGTTTCAATAATTTTACTTACTTCTCCCACATCAAGAGAAAATAATGGCTTCTCAAATTCTTCAATAGTCTGCCCCTCGCTTATATAGCCCAGCTCCCCTCCGCTTTCGGCAGTACTGGTGTCATCAGAATATTTCTGCGCCAGCTCCTCGAAATCTCCGCCTCTTTCCAGTTTGTCTTGAACCATTTCTATTTTTTCAAGGGCTTCTTTCCTTCCTTCTTCGGTTTCCTCGGAGCCGTCTTCTATCCATGGGAACATGGCCATGATATGGCTCGCCTTTACCGTGATCGGAACCAAAAATAATGTTTCCTCATTATCATCGTAGTACTGCTTTATTTCCTTATCTGTCACATCTATACCCGCGGTTACCTCATTATAAATTTTACTCCTGAGTATCTGGCTCCTGAGTTCAGTGCCAAGAAATTCTCTGCTTACGCCAACATCCTCTAACTTTTTTTCAAAATCTTCTTCTGACGGATAGGAATCTATTATTAATCCCAGCTGTTCATCAACTTCCTGACCGCTTACGGTAATATTATTTTCCTGCGCGTAATCCTCAAGAAGTTCTATAACAATGAGGGAATCGATAATATTTGCTTCCAGGGCTCCCATTTCTTCTTCACTTTCAATTAATTGCTCGTCTGTGCTCTGGCTCTTAATAAAATTTATATAAGCATCAACTTCCTTTTGCTTAATATCCGCTCCATCCACCTTGGCCACTGTCTTATTGCAGCCGACAGCCACAAACATGAAAATAAAAATCAACAGTACAAATATAAGAACAGCGCTTCTCTTCAATCCTTACCTTCTTTCCTTTCATTAAATTGTATTAAGTTTATTATATCATCTAGGATACCTAACACTAAATCTAAATCAATACCCTTATCGACTTTTTTTATAATTATTTGTTTCGATACCGGATCGTATGTAATATCTTTGCCCATTTTATTTATTTTGTCGATTTCATTCCGGGTTATATGCACTTTTTTTAATATGATTCCTTTTCTGTCCGAGAAAATAAGCTTCTCTATCTTTGCTTCTTTGAGCAAATACTTTATCCTGGCTATATTTATAAGATTCAGGACTACTGACGGAGTTTTGCTGTACCTTGAAATCATTCTTTCGGTGATCTTGTCTATCTGATCCAGGTTTCCGGCATTTCCCAGTATCTTATAAACATTTATCCTTTCCTTTTCACTTTCGATATAATTTCTGGGTATATAGGCACTTACCGGAAGGTCTATCTGAATATTTATATCTTCTTTTAATTTGTGGCCTTTTAATTTTTCAATCTCTTCATTTACTATCTGACAGTACATATCAAAGCCTACGCTATTTATGTGGCCGTGCTGCCTGGGGCCCAGTATTTCTCCTGCTCCTCTTATTTCCAGATCTCTCATTGCCACATTGTACCCCGAACCAAGATCTGTATATTCGGTCAGGGTTTTAAGTCTCTGAAACGCGGGGATGCTTAGGTTCCCTCTGCGGGGATAGAAAAAATAAGAATAAGCTCTTTCGGAAGACCTGCCTACCCTACCCCTTAATTGATAGAGCTGGGACAGCCCGAACAGGTGCGCATTCTCTACAATCAACGTATTCACATTTGCAATATCCATTCCTGATTCTATTATGGAGGTAGTAAGTAATATATCATATTTTTTATCTATAAAACCACTCATTATTTTTTCAATCCTGCTGCCGTCCATTCTGCCATGAGTCAGGGCAATCCTTGCTTCAGGGATAAGCTGCTGCAATTGGGCTCTTTTATTCTCTATGCCGCTTATTCTGTTATATACGTAATATGCCTGACCATCTCTTATCATTTCTCTCTCTATGGCTCTTTTTACAACCGTATAGTCGATCTCCCCTATGAAAGTCTCTATTGGGTTTCTTCCCCGGGGATAGGTCTCAATGGATACAATATCCCTGACTCCCACAAGGGACATATACAGCGTTCTGGGAATTGGTGTGGCGCTCAATGTCAGAACATCCGCTCTGGTCTTAAGCAGCTTTATTTTTTCCTTGCTGCCAACCCCGAACCGCTGTTCTTCGTCTACGATTATCAAACCCAACTTTGCAGGCTTTATGTCTTCCTGTAGAATACGGTGTGTCCCTATTATCATATCGACCCTGCCGTTATTAAAATCCTCGACTATATCCTTCTGTTTTTTTCTGGTCCTGAACCTGCTCAGGACTTCCAGGATAACAGGGTAATCCTTATAACGCTGATTGAATGTCTGGAAGTGCTGATCTGCAAGGATGGTGGTCGGTACCAGCATTAAAACCTGCTTTCCGTCTTCTATCGCTTTGAAAGCCGCTCTCACGGCCACTTCGGTCTTGCCGAATCCTACATCCCCGGTTACCAGAATATCCATTGGCTTCGGCCGGTGCATGGCATCTTTTACATAATTTATGGCCTTGGTCTGGTCAGGGGTCTCCTTGAACGGAAACAGGTCTTCTATCTCCTTCTGCCAGGGGCTGTCTGCAGGAAATGAATATCCTATGGCTGATTCTCTCTCCGCATATAATTTAGCGAGATCAATGGCAAGCTTATGGACAGATTCCCTGACTTTCTTTTTAAGATTATCCCACTTTCTGGAATCAAGCGGCGTCACCACAGGGTTTTCTGTCCCAATATATTTACTTATCCTGTCAGACTGCCATGTGGGCACATATAACTTATCATCATTTGCATACTCTATTAAAAAATATTCCCTTTTGCAGCCGCCGGACTGTTTGGATACCACACCGGTGTATTTGCCTATGCCGTGATTTTTATGCACTACATAGTCTCCGAACTCCAGATACTCAAAATCTTTTTGTGTAGAAATTCTTTCTTTGGAAGCAAGGGGCTGTATCCGGTCATAAATATCCAATTCGCCGTATAATGAAACGGCCCCGGACTGGTAGCCCCTGTATAATCTCTTGTTTAAAATGCCGACAATATTTGACTTGTCTAAATCATAGCCGGCTCCCGCTTCTGCATTTAAATAGCTGTAAGATATGGAATTATTTAGAAGTAATTCTTCTACCTTTTCCCTTCTGCCGCTCTCTTCAATAGATATGACTGCCTTTCTTTTACTTTTTATATCCTTTTTTATATTGTCTATAAAAGCAGCAGAGTTGCCAAAACTTTTTTTCTGCTTGGCTATTCCCGCCAGATTGAATTCGCTCCTGCGGGCAGTCTGCTGTCCGGCAGAGGCTATATTCAATTCCAAATAGAAGCTTTCCTTTTTAAGAAAGTCCCCTTCTTCCACATAAGAGATCAGCCTGCTGCCGTCAGCTCTAAGCATATCCTTCTCGCTGCTGAACAGCTTGTTAAGCATGTCAATATCGCTTTTTATTTTCAGGCATATCTCCAGAGGGTCACACCATACTGCTGCAAATCCGGGGCTGTATTTTTTTAGCATATCAATAAAAGAGAGCATCTTACCCGGTGGTTCCGTACTGCCCGCAGTTTCTATTTCCCAGGGATTTATATTCGGAAATACAGATATTTTACTTAACTCTCTTACCGGTTTCTGATTTGAAAGATCATAAAAAAATATTTTTTCCGCTTCGTCTCCCATAAAATCAATCCTTACAGGATCTTTTCCGGTTATATCAAAAATATCAATGATTCCCCCTCTTATACTGAATTCTCCTCTGTCATAAACCTGATTTACTCTTTCATAACCGCTGTCCACAAATTTATTTATTAACTCATCCCTGCCGTACTCGCTTCCGGCCATTATCTCTATACTCTTAAGTTTATCGGCTTTTGAGGAAGGCATAAGATTTAACAGGGAATTGCTGGTGGCAATAACAAAAAAAGTCTTCCCGGAGCTGCCTTCTTCCAATAAATTTTTAATGGTATGCAGTCTTCCTGTAATATTCTCTGCGGGAGTGATTCTATTTTTATAAAAAATACTGTTCCCCAGACTGGGAAAGTTAAAAATCTTAGCTTTTGGGACGATACAGCTTATTTCACTTTCAAGTTCCCAGGCTCTTTCCAGAGTCGGGGTAATTATCAGAAGCGAAACATTAAAAGCCGCCCAAAAGGCGCTTATCGCAAAAGGCCAGATATTCTCATCTGCGACAAGCGTATCAAGGCCGCTGCTTCCTGCCGTTTCCGGCCCAAGATTTTCTTTTCTGTAACACTTCATAAACTGCTGCCACTGTTTTTCATTTATGAAATTTTTTAAAAACATTTTCGTTCCAATATTTTAAAACTAATTTATAAAGCAGCATTCCTGAGGGAGGAAGTACAATAATAAGACTAAATAAAAAAAATAAAAGCAGCAGACTAAGATACTTCAGTTATATTTATTCATGGCATAATCAATGCCTTCCATAAGATAATCATTTACAATGTCCGTTGATCTATGTATCCCAATATCAACTTTTTCTCTTTCCTTTTTTTTGAATTCATCCAGCACATAGTCGGCCGCATCCTGCCTGCCGGGAGGCCTTCCTATGCCAAACCGAAGCCTGTCAAAATCAAAACTTCCCAGCTTTTCAGCTATTGATTCCAGACCTTTATGCCCACTGGTACTGCCGCCTGACTTTAGCCTGATCTCCCCAAGCTCAATATCAATATCATCATGGATCACCAGCATTGAGATTATCTGTTTTTCAAAGAATTTATTGCACAAAGCAACAGCACTGCCGGAATTATTCATAAATATTTGGGGTTTTAGAAGTATAATCTTTTGCTCATTATATGAAGATTCTGATACCAGCGAATTGAATTTACGGTAAATTTTCTTTTTCTCAAGACTATCATTGATCTTGTCAATGATCCTAAAACCTATATTATGCCTTGTAAATTCATATTCTTTACCGGGGTTGCCAAGACCAACAATTATAACCATGATAATTATTTTTCCTTGGAGTCTTTTTCTTTCTGTTGTCTTTCTTCTTTTTGCTGCTTTTCTTCTGCTTCCGGTTCTTCTTTCTCCTTGCCTATTACCTCAGGTTCAGCAATCTCTTCTCCCTCAGCTTCCTCTTCGGGAACCAATTCCTCTTCTTTCAGCTGCGTCGGGTGGATTATTGAAACTACTACTTCTTCAGGGTCATTTAATATCTTTATCTTATCAGAAATCTCAATGTCCGAAACTCTTATTGCTATACCCATATCAAGGTCTTTTATATCATATTCAACATACTCGGGAATATCTTTGGGAAGACAGGAGATATGAAGCTCTCTCAGGCCGTGCTGCAGGACGCCTCCGACTTCCTTGACCCCCAGCGCTATTTCCTCATTAATAATATGGACCGGGATACTGGTTTCGATTTCTTTTTCCATCTGTATCCTTAAAAAATCCAGATGAAGAAATTCTCTGGTAATGGGGTCTCTTTGAAAATCTTTTATTAGAACCGTCTCTTTTTTGTTTTTTTTGGTTTCATCTACCTGCATATCAAAAATCAGGCTGAATATGCTTCTGCCCTTTAGCAGTTTTTTAAATTCTTTTTCATTTACCTTGATGCTTACCGGTTCCCTGTTCAATCCATACATTACTGCAGGGATGTAATTGCTATTCCTTAACCTCCTGGACGCATTGTTTTTTATTTCATTGTCATTTCTTTTTTCCACTGCCAGAGCTATGTTTTCCATTTATTCCTACACCCACCTTGATACTTAAAAATTAAACTAAATTTTCGCCTTTGAACAACTCGCTTACCGACTTGCAATAATAAACTTTTTTTATTGTTTTTGCAAGCAGGGGTGCGATTGAAAGCACTTTTATTTTATCATAACTTTTTTTATTATTTAATGGAATTGTATTCACTACTACCAGCTCTTCAATTCTGGAATTTTCAAATTTCTCTATGGCGCTGTCTGAAAAAATAGGGTGGGTGGCGCCGACGTAAACCCTTTTTGCATCATGTCTTAACAGCATATCGACAGCCTTAATCAGTGTATTCCCCGTGTCTATCATATCATCGAAAATTATGACATCTTTCCCTTTCACATCACCCACTATATGCTCAATCTCTGCCATATTGGGGGAAGGCCTTCTTTTATCAAGTATAGCAAGAGGAAAATGAAGCCTTTTGGAAAATATACTTGCTCTCTTTACGCCTCCCACATCCGGACTTACCACTACACCGTCTTTAATATTTTTATCCTTAAAATACTTGGCTATTATGGGTATGGCCGTAACATGATCCACGGGAACGTCAAAGAATCCCTGGATGGTAGCAGCATGCAGATCAACAAGTATGGCCCTGTTCATCCCCGCTACAGAAAGCAGGTCAGCAAACAACTTTGCAGTTATGGGTTCTCTTCCCTCCGATTTTTTATCCTGACGCGCATATCCATAATGGGGGATCACAGCATTTATCATACCGGCGGAAGCTCTTTTCAGCGCATCTATCATTATGAGCAGTTCCATTATATTGTCATTTATCGGTTCACAGCATGTCTGCACAACAAATACATCTGCGCCCCTCACACTCTCATCAAACTTTATATGTATTTCACCATTGCTAAATTTATTTCTGGTAATTTTTCCGGCACTTATTCCAAGCTCATCTGCAATCTTGTTTGTAAGACTGGGATAAGATGAGCCCGAAAAGAGCATCATCCTCTTGTTATCTTTATTACTTTCTATGCCTCCTGTCATAAATCACTTACTCCTTCGTATTTTTTAATTTTTTTCTATCTCTGTACCTTACGGCTCCGTTCTTTATATTTTTTTGTCCTCCCCGCTCTATCGCCAGGTAATTAGACGGAACATCCTGGTATATCACCGAACCTGCGGCCACCACCGCGCCATTTCCTATTTTAACCGGAGCAATAAGCATTGTATCCGAACCTATAAATACATCATCTCCGATAATGGTCTTACTCTTGCTGAAGCCATCATAATTAACCGTGACCGAGGATGCCTCGATTTTTACATTATTGCCTGTTACGGTGCCGGGTCTTATGTAACTATAGGGGCCTATATTGTTATTCCTTCCGATAACAGAACCGATTATAACAGAAGCATTTATACTGCTGCTCTCACCTATTTCCGTATCCGCAATCTGACTGAAAGGGCCTATCCTGGAATTTTTGGCAATCCTGGTCTTGCCTTTAATAAAGCACGAAGGTTCGATAACCACATCCCTGTCTATTATAACAGAACTTTCAATGCAGCATGAATCAGGATTTCTGATTGTCACACCGGTTTCCGTTAAAATTCTATTGATTCTCTTGCGCATGACATCCTCTGCTGCTGAAAGCTGGATCCTATCATTTATGCCCATAACTTCCCGGTAATCCGTTGCTATCAGGCAGCTTACTTTTTTACCGTTCCTGATCAGCAATTCAATTACATCAGTCAGGTAATATTCCTTCTGAATGTTGTCGGTTTTAATCTTTTCAATATTATTAAACAGCACTGCAGTATCAAAACAATAAATGGATGAATTTATCTCACTTATTTTTTTCTCTTCAGCGGTTGCATCGGCATCCTCCACAATTTTTACAATGCTGCCGCCTTTATTTTTTATAATTCTTCCATAACCTCTGGGATCGGGAACCAGAGAGGTTACAAGACAGGCTGCACTTCCGGAGCCTATTTTATTTTCAATTAATTCTTCCAATGTCCCCATTCTGATCAGCGGACTGTCACCGGGCAGTATTAAAATATATTTTCCAAAATCCTCTTTTTGTTTCTTTACGGTAAGCACAGCATGAGCGGTGCCCTGCTGCTTTTCCTGGACAATAACTTTAACCCGCGGAAAGTTTTCCTTTATATAACCACTGACGGATTCTTTTTTATTATCGGCAACAGCAAATACATTTTTCGGACACAGTTTAAGGGCCGAAGATAGCACATAATGAAGAATTGGCTGGCCTGATATCTGATGAAGTACTTTGGGAATTTCCGACTTCATTCTTTTGCCTTTACCTGCAGCTAAAATGAGCACGGTTAAATCTTTTGAGAAATCCATTTTTAACAAATTCCTGGCAAAAATTCACATATAATTAATAATACTATTAGATTGTAGCATAAAAAAAACATTTATCTAATCATTACTCTACAAATTTCCCCCCGCTTATTTTTCTGGAAACGATACTAAAATCAGACCTGAAATAAACATCGATATATATCAGATTGCGGCACTTTTCCCCAAGTATTTCCTTCCTTAAGAAGAATTCCGCATCCTGGGGGCCTTCTCCTGCATTAATTCTGGATATATCATTGGACTTTCTTACTTTTATGGTAATCTCTTCTCCGCAATTGCTGCATATGACTTTAAAAGTGATAAAGCCGGAACTGCCGTCTCCTGCCGGGGCAGCAAATATTTTTTTCAAATTATTTAAAAAACTGTTCATTGGCTCCCTTATCTTTTTTTGTTAAAAAATTCTTTAAAAGTCAAATTATCCTGCCCTGCCGGTTTGCAGGATTAACTGTTTCTTTCTTCCAAATCCAGTAGAAATTTTTTTACCTTTTTCCCCGCTTCGAAACCGCTTATACCGCCGTTTTCTTTTATTACCCTGTGGCATGGCACGACCAGTATTATGGGATTTTTTCTTAGTGCCGAACCGGTTGCCCTCCAGGCTTTTCCGTGACCTGCTCTATCCGCTAGCTTCTTATAGCTTATAGTTTTTCCATAAGGTACGGAAACAACGCTGTTCCATACATCTTTTTTAAATCGGGTTCCGGTCAAAAACTCGATCCCGAAATTAAAATCCTTTACTGCGCCGTCCAGATAACCGGTAATCTTACTTTCAATGTCCATTGATTTCTTATCTTCTATAAAAACCTTATCCGAACCCCTATGATTATATCCTACGTCTTCAATAAACTTCCTGAAATTCTTTTCTCCGATTCCCATGAACAGAATTATTATCTTACTATTTTTGTGCTTCCATAAATAATACATTACGCCTATTTTTGTTTTAAAACTGGATTTACCTATATTTGCCATTTACAGCCTCCCTTGGATTACAGTGCCCCAAAAATTCATTTTACCTGTTCAATCTAATAAAATTTTCAATGGATCTATCATATGTCCTTTCGGCCTCCTTGCCAAAATAGCAGGCCGGAAGTTCCCCTAGCTGCTTGTGGTAGGCTATACATTCACAGCAAATACCCTTTCTGGAGCAGGGCTCATAGCTGCAATTGCAATTTTTTAAATTTCTTTCCTTGTTGCATTCCATATTAATATTTTCCTTTCCGGTTCATTTCTTTAATAGCTCATTGAATTTTACCTATATCAGTCTAGTATTCAATTCCCTTCCTGGCCCTTATGCCTGCCCTGAAAGCATGCTTGATATCTTTCATTTCGGTTACCGTGTCGGCAATATTTATTAACTTACTGCAGGCATTTCTTCCAGTCAGGACCACACAAAGTTTTTCAGGTTTGTTTTTTATAAGGTTTACCACATCCTGTTCATCCAGAAGTCCGTAATCCACCAGATTATTTATTTCATCCAGGATAATCATATCATACCGGTTGCTGTTAATCTTATCGGAGGCATATTTAAAAGACTTTACCGCATTATCCCTCTGCCGGCCGGTAGGACTGGGTTTGCCGTTTTTAAAACCGATAAAACCTTCGCCCAGCTGTTTGATTTCTATAAGCGGTTTTAACCTTTCTGCAATTTTGGATTCACCGGTCCTGCGGGGCACTTTTATAAACTGCAGGATCAAAACCTTAAGGTCATGGCCCGCCGCTCTCAGTGCCATTCCCAGCGCCGCCGTGGTCTTACCCTTACCGCTGCCAGTATTTACTATGACCAGTCCCCTTCCGCTGTCTTTACCGGATCTGTATTCTGAAAAGTTATTGCTCTTGCTTAAATCCATATCCAATCGGCCTTTTTTTGAAACTTGATTTTATTATAACCCATACCTTAAGATTTTATAAAATAATTTCATATCCATATTTTCCCTGAAAACATCCGCCAGCCTGTCATACTGCTCCTGCTTAAAAATCTTATATGAAGAAGTTTCACCGGCAGCATCGGTAATTCTAATATCACCTGCAGTCCTGATATTATTCTTTTCTCTTATCAGACCAAGGATAAATTTTCTAAAAATCTGATTATCAAAAACCCCGTGGATATATGTACCCATCACAATCCCTTCATCTTTTTTTCCGAAGGTTATAAACCCGTCATCGCTGTTAAAACCACC
>Ga0307425_1000017_pt1 | contig 77669 bp, 48 predicted proteins | sample SalMarWE160330MG_FD_202152 | JGI IMG/M metagenome (GOLD analysis project Ga0307425, IMG submission 202152) | Salt marsh sediment microbial communities from the Plum Island Ecosystem LTER, Massachusetts, United States - WE1603-30 | ecosystem: Environmental > Aquatic > Marine > Intertidal zone >... | reverse complement strand
TAAAAGTGAGTGGTCTTTATGATTTTAATATCACGGGAGTTTTTTGGGAGATGCCCGCAAACTCTCATTTTGTCATGGATTTTATCGTGCCCTATGAAACTTACTTTCGAATAACGAGCAATGACATCACAAATTGGGGCAGTAATTTCTCGTATACTTATATTCTATTACGGGAGGATGCAAATCCGCAGAAGCTGGAAGACAAATTTCCTGCATTTCTGGATACATATGTCTATAAAGGCTTTGACATAGAAGACCGTTTCAAGAATATCCTCCGCGTCCAACCCCTTACAAAAATCCACCTTTTTTCCCATCGCAACCAGGAAATAGGGGTGAATAATGACGCGATATACATTATTCTTTTTTCTTCGATTGCTTTTTTATTTCTCTTTATCTCGTGTATTAACTATATGAACCTGGCGACCGCACGGTCTAGCCAGCGCGGCAGGGAAGTGGGGATACGGAAGGTTGTTGGCGCACAGCGCAGTCAGCTGGTGAAGCAATTTTTAGGCGAATCGGTCGGCCTGAGCCTCTTGGCGATGATTTTTTCAATTTCTATCGTCCTGATCGTATTACCTGTGTTTAACCAGCTGATAGAAAGACAACTCAGTTTAAATCCTGTCAACAATCCGCAACTTTTCATCGGACTTGTGTGCATTGTTTTGCTTGTTGGTCTATTTTCAGGCAGTTATCCGGCGATGCGCATTTCTAGCTTCAGGCCTGTCTCCGTTCTAAGAGGGACCTTCGCGAGGAGTTCCAAGGGTTTTGCGCTGAGAAATATTCTGGTTTTAATTCAATTTTCGATTTCGATTTTTCTCATCATCTGCACTTTTATCGTAAGGGGACAACTAAATTTCGTGAAGAATACGGATGTGGGCTACAACAAGGAGCAGATCATGACATTAGAGGTTCGTGACAGAACGATTCGTCAAAGCATACAGGCGATAAAGACAGAATTGAAACGATCTCCAGATGTTGTGGCCGTTTCAATTTCCGATCGTTTGCCGAACGATATCGACTATCACACAACTGCAGATTGGCCCGGAAGAAGCCCCGAATTGGTATTCCCCATTTATTATAATACGGCAGGCTATGATTTTATCGATCTTTTTGGGATAGAAATCGTTGAGGGGAGGAACTTCTCAAGAGATTTCCCCTCTGATGAAAAGGGCGCGTTTTTAGTCAATGAAGCGGCTGTCAGGGCTGCACAATGGGAGTCGCCCATCGGCCAGAAATTGAAGCACTGGAAAGGCAACACAGGAGAGATCGTAGGGATTATGAAAGATTTTCATCTACATTCTCTTCATCGTCCCATCGATCCACTCTACATCTATTTGGATTCTAGTGACTTTTCTAAAATTTCAATAAAAATCAAATCATCCCACATATCTGCGACCATCGACTACGTGAAGAATATCATGAAACAATTTTCTCCGAGTTATCCCTTCGAATACTCATTCTTCGATGATGTTTTTGAAAGAGCCTATAACAAGGAACAAAGAATGGGAACCATTTTTGGCTCTTTTGCCGTCCTGGCCATTTTTATCGCATGCCTGGGACTGTTCGGTTTGGCATCATTTACGGCAGTACAGCGCACAAAAGAAATAGGGATAAGGAAAGTCTTGGGAGCTTCCGTATTAGATGTGACAACACTTCTTGAAAAAGAATTCATTAGGTCTGTATTTATTTCCAATGTGATTGCCTGGCCGCTGGCATATTTCGCCATGAATAAATGGATGCAAAACTTCGCCTTCAGAGTGGACCTTAGTATTTGGACATTTGTGTGTTCAGCTTTGCTTGTCTTAATAATAGCCCTGCTTGCCGTTAGCTACCAATGCATAAAGGTCGCTGTTGCCAATCCTGTCGAATCCCTGCGGTATGAATAGAAACTAACATCTTATGCCTAGCCGGGGTTTATCGAACTCATCAAGAAAATGGGATTGGAATGAGGTGCCCTATCACGAAGTTTTCATTGACAAAGTTCTGGTTCTGCGTGAAAATGATGAATTAATTAAGGGAAAAAGACAGTTGGCGATTAGAGAACATAATTTAACATGAATATTTTAGCCTGTCTTTTGAATTTATGGTTTAAGATCAAGTTGAAATTCGAATAATTCCTCTCAGTTGTCTAAACTCCAAATTTTCCTTTATCAAAGAAAGATATCGAAATTTATAAAGAGAGAGTTTCATCTCAGGTAAGGCGAAGTGCAGGAAGTTAGAGGTAACCATGAACGTCAGACATTTTAAAGAACTGATCATAGGAGATCTAAAAGCGAGAATACCCATAATTCAGGGGGGAATGGGAATCGGGATCTCTTTGTCAGGATTGGCATCCGCTGTTGCGAACGAGGGCGGCATCGGCGTTATAGCCACTGCCGGAATCGGGAGAAGCGAGCCTGATTATTTTTCGAATTACCTGGAAGCCAATAAGCGGGCTTTAAAAAAAGAGATCAGAAAAGCCAGAGAATTGACCAAAGGAATTTTGGGCGTGAACATCATGGTCGCTCTTTCGAATTTTTCCGATATGGTGAAGACGGCCGCAGAAGAAAAGATCGATATTATTTTTTCTGGCGCAGGACTTCCTCTTCAGCTTCCGAATATCTTGAAAGGCAATAAAGTCACGAAGCTGGTTCCAATCGTGGCCTCCGGACGGGCGGCTAAGATCATCTGTCGAAAATGGTCGGAGAAATTTAATCGTCTGCCGGATGCGCTGGTGGTGGAAGGACCCAAAGCCGGAGGCCATCTCGGATTTAAACCCGAGAATATAGAGGCCCCCGAATATTCTTTGGAAAACCTGGTTTCCGAGGTCATTCAAGAGGTCAAAACATTTGAAGAAAAACATCAAAGAGCCGTCCCCATCATTCCTGCCGGCGGGATATATACAGGTGAAGACATCCATGATTTCTTGTGTTTGGGTGCAGCTGGTGTTCAGATGGCAACTCGTTTTGTCACGACTTTTGAGTGCGATTCATCGGATGCATTCAAACAAGCCTACATCGATTCTAAAAAAGAAGACATCGTCATCATCAAAAGTCCAGTCGGATTGCCGGGACGGGCGATCAGAAATCGTTTCATCGATGAGATCAACATGGGGAAAAGGAAACCCTTTAAATGTCCCTATCATTGTATTGTCACCTGTGACTTAAAAAACAGCCCATTCTGCATCTCTCATGCGCTGATCAATGCTCAAAGAGGTAATTTTAGGAGTGGATTTGCTTTTGCCGGTTCAAATGCATACAGAACTAAAGAGATTATTTCGGTTAAAGATTTGATGGCATCTCTGGCAAAAGAATATACAAATATAAACCTGCCCCCTAAAATCCCATGATAGGGCACACATACATCATTCTATTTGACTCTTTCCCCACAACTCTGTACTCTGTTTAAAGCAACCTAAGGGGAATAATGGCAACGCATTGTCCGAAGTGCAATTCAGGGAATCCCTCGGATTCTGAGCTCTGTAAAGAATGTGGAACTCAACTGCCGGTTTCAATGGATATTCCTTCCCACACCAAAACCTTAGAGATCCCTGCTGAGGAATTAGCAAAAGGAATCACTATCGCCGGAAGATATGAGATCATCGAGGAGTTAGGTGAGGGAGGAATGGGAAGGGTCTATCGGGTCCAAGACACAAAGGTCAACGAGGAGGTCGCGTTAAAACTCATTAAATCCGAGATCGCTGCGGATAAAAAAACCATCGAACGATTTAAAGGAGAGCTGAAAACAGCCCGAAAGATACGCCATAAGAATGTCTGCGGGATGTACGATCTGGGAGAAGAAAAAGGGCTCCATTTTATCACCATGGAATATGTGTCTGGGGAGAATTTAAAGAGCCTTATAAAGAGAGAAAAGCGGTTAGATACAGAGCTGATTATCTCGATAGCGAAACAGGTGTGTGAAGGACTATCCGAAGCGCATAGAATGGGTGTGGTCCACAGGGATCTAAAGCCCAGCAATATCATGATCGACACGGAGAGAAATGCTCGTATTATGGATTTTGGCATCGCTCGCTCATTGAGGACAAAAGGGATCACGGATGCAGGAGTAATTATCGGGACGCCTGATTATATGTCTCCGGAACAGGTAGTGAGTGAGGACGTCGATCAGAGGTCTGATATCTATTCACTGGGAGTCATACTGTATGAAATGATAACGGGCCAAGTGCCATTTGTGGGAGATACTCCGTTAAGTGTCGCTTATCAGCACACGCACGAACCTCCTCAAGACCCTAGGAGGATCAATGATCAGATTGATGATAACTTAAGCCATTTAGTGTTGAAATGTCTAAAAAAAGACAAAGAGAATCGGTTTCAGAGTGCAGAAGAAGTCCTTCTTGCCTTGCGTGGCGAGACCTCTTATACTAGCTTCCCAGGAAATGTCGTTCCCACTCTCAAATCCCCTGATGCTTGTCCAAACAACTTGCCCATCCAGCCGACGAGCTTCATCGGACGGGAAAAGGACCTTATTTTTACTCGAAATCTCCTGTCTCAGGCTGAGGTTCGCTTGCTCACATTAACCGGACCTGGAGGGATCGGAAAAACCCGCCTCGGTCTGCAGTTGGCTGGAGGGCTCTGCGATGAATTCAAAGATGGGATTTTTTTCGTGCCCCTTGCACCAATCACGGATCCCTTGCTCGTCACTCCCACAATTGCCCAAGCGTTGGATGTACATGAACAGGGAAACCAACCCATTCTTGTAACTTTGGGAGAATTTCTGCAGCCTCGAAAAATGCTGATATTCCTCGATAACTTCGAGCATGTGGGTGAAGCAGCCTCAGACATCGCACAACTTCTTGAAACCTGCTCGTTCATCAAATTTTTAATAACCAGCCGTGAGGTGCTGCACGTCAAGGGCGAACACGAGTTCCTTGTGCGTCCCCTGGCCTTTCCTGACTTATCCCACAGAACCACGATGGACTTGCTCACAAGAAATCCTTCGGTGGAATTGTTCTCCCAGCGTGCACTGTCGGTGAAATCCGATTTTTCCATAACGGATGAGAATGCTCAATCGGTGGCCGAGATTTGCGCCCGGCTGGATGGGTTGCCATTGGCGATCGAATTGGCCGCAGCACGGATCAAACTGTTTCCACCTAAAGCATTGCTCAAACGGCTCATCGAGGCGGGTGGGCAATCGTCGCTGCGAATTCTGACCCACGGGCCTCGGGATGCACCTGCACGCCATCGGACTTTGCGTTCTGCCATGGATTGGAGTTACGAGTTGTTGGATGAGAATGAGCAGAGGCTCTTCCAGATTCTATCTGTGTTTGCGGGGGGCTTCACCTTTTCGGCAGCCGAAGCCGTGTGTTCTTCTGCAGATAGTTATCCTGATCCGCAATCAGCGGAGGCCATGGGTGTAGATGTCATGGATGGGCTTGCTTCCCTCCTGGACAAGAGCCTTTTGCGGCAGGATGAAAGTAAAGAGGAGGAGTTACGGTTCAGCATGCTTGGGATGATCCGCGAGTACGCCGGAGAAAAGTTGAAGGAAAGTGGTCGAGAGGCGGGTATCAAAGAGAGACATGCCAATTATTTTCTTACCTTGGCAGAGGAAGCCAAATCCCTTCTCGAGGGGCCGGAGCAGGAAGTGTGGTTAGAAAGGCTGGAGGAGGAACATAACAATCTGCGTTCCGCGTTAGGGTGGTTTTTACAAAAGGCTGAGGAAATGAACGACGGAAGTCCACAATTTGCACTGTCGGGCTTGCGAATGGCAGGAGCGCTATCGCAGTTTTGGGATACCCACGGGTATTTTAGTGAGGGCCGACGATGGCTTCAGAAGGTACTCGCGTTTATTAAAACTCCAACACATGAGCGAGTGGACGCCCTTACCGGTGCCGGATGGCTCGCGGCCCGCCATTCTGATATGGATGAAGCCATTCATTTTTCTGAGCAGGCGATAGATATTGCCCGGGAGATCGACTACAAGGCGGGAATAGCAAAAGCTCTTAGAGGGTTGGCATTCGCGAAGGAATTTTTAGGCGCTGATGACGCATCGATCGAGGCGCTGCACTCGGAGAGCCTCGAGTTGTGGCGAGAAGTGGGTGACAAACGGGGAATCGCAACTGCGCTTGGCCCGTTGGCACACCGTGCCGCATCGACATACGATTTTAAACAGGCCAACTCTCTTTTTGGAGAGAGCCTGGACCTTTTCCGAGAGGTGCAGGATAAACGAGAAATCGCAGGGGCGTTATGGAATCTTGCCCAGATCGCTGCAATTGTGGGGCATTATGACAAAGCAAAAAAGATGTATGGGGAGAGCCTCAAGATATATGAGGATTTGAAAGACCTTCATGGTGTCGCAACACAGCTCAGGGGTTTGGGAAGAGTGGAACGATTTCAAGGCAACACCAAACAAGCTCGTACCTTATACGAAGAAGCACTGGTGAGTTTTCGAACCATGGGGGATAAAGGATGTGGCTCGATCGCACTCGCCGGACTCGGGAGAGTGGCCCTTGATCAAGGCGATATGAAAAGTGCGACATCGTTAGCCCAGGAATGTCTGAGTATGTCCCGGGAAGTCGGCTTTAAGGCTGTCGAAGCGCAAGCGCTCAGGTTGCTCGGGCAATATGATTTTGCCCAAGGCAACCACGAATCTGCAAGGAGACATTTTGTTGAGAGCATGCAGATTGAAGAAGACTTAGATCATCGGGAGGGGATCGCTGAAAATTTGGAAGGGATCGCGAGTTTGGCTGCAGTGCAGTCTGAATACGATCAAGCCGCCCGAGTTTTTTCTGCTGCGGAAGCTTTGCGTACAACACTGGGAATCCCGTTGCCACCTGCAGACGCATCAAATCTGGAGAAATGGAAAACGATCGTGCGTGATGGACTCGATGAAGTCGCCTACAAATCGGCACAAGAAGAAGGAAAAGCATTCACGATCGATCAGGCGATCGAACTTGTGAAAGGGAAGGGACCTGGGAGGTTATAGCCGATCATTTGGAACTCGAATACGAGCAAAAGTATGATGGCGATTGGATCACCATCACAGTTTCTTGAAAGTGATATCCAGTCTTAAGCGAATCACATTAAAAACTCAATGGGCACGTTTAGAATCCTAGTGATGTCGGATGCTTTCCTCTTGATATCAAATCCTGAAGAACACATAACGCTGCAGGATTCGCAACTTATGCGTGGGATATTCGCAAGTTTGATGTGATCGAGAGTTTCTTTTGCTTTCCATGGACTGTGATAACCAAAAGCATACAATTGCTAGAGAAGAGAGGGGTGGGAAATTAATCTCCGCTAGTTTTCAGGGACCTCGTATTGTTTAAATTCCTCGAGTGTGGCTATACTTGGTGATGCCATGACTTTGGGAATGGTGCTTTCAAAAAGCTCATAGGACAGAGGGAGCCTCTCCTCCAAGTCTGACTTCGTCCGGATGATCTTCCATTCCGCATTCGGGCCGTAGGGCTCCAAAAGGTTCCATGCAGAACAGATGACCCAATAGGCGAATTCCTGGATCAACACTCTGTTTTTGACTTCTTCATCGCGCTCCTCATATTGTTCGATAATGTAATATTCCTTGTCTATCGCCTCCTGCATCGCTTGATAGACCTTAGAGGTTTTTGATATGCCCCATTCATCGGGAAATGTGTAATGGAGTCCGACGTCGCTCACGTGGTGGAGGATATGCTCGACGACCTCATTCACCTGGCCGGAGACACCTTCCATTATAATGTCGCATATGCTGTTTTGGCTTCTGGTGAGATCCCATGCCTCTTCATCCTCCGATGCGAACTCGTGGCCGTGTCCCTTAAAGAATGGAATCACAGTTTTGTATTTGTACATATTCCTCAGTAGCTCTTTTTGCAGCCCCACGTCGATGCCATCCTCTTGCGGAAACATCTCCTTGATGGTTTTGGCAACCTTCCGCATGAAGTCATCGGAGATATCATCCCGACCGATCAAGGTAATGCCGTAGACCGAGAGTTTTTTCGTGAAGGGCTTGTATTCATCTGTCGGAATGATGTCGCTTTCCTGATAGAGATCGTCGGGTGCTTCAGCCAGAGGCGTGAGCAGAATGCATCCCCCCAAATGGGTTGTAACGCTTTCAGTCCTTTCCGATGCTGTCTTTCCTGCTTCGGTCTCTTCGGATTCGGCCTTTTTTGTCTTGCAGGATCCCAGAACTAAGGCCAAACAAAGAATGATGTAAAAAACTTTTCGAATAGATATCATGAAGCCTCCTTTATGTATGAGATAGTTCCAATAATTTCTTCAATATCCTTCTTTGTGAGGATCCCAATTAAAAGCGCGGATCATTGTTTCTCTAGCCAGCCAGAGGGAGGCCGCGGCATTTTGGGATATCCTTCGACTATTCGCTTTTGAACATGTAGGGGTGTATCGTTCATGTGTGACAATATCTCTTTCCATTTTTATTTATACATCATTTTGAGATAATACAGAAGTGAGTAACGTTAATTCTGCAAAAGAACTCGCTGGAGATCATATCTGTTTAGATCGGTTTTTGATTTGACTCTTCTCCTGTAAGTGAATATCTTATTATCATCCACAAAAGGTCAATCATGAATACAGTCAATATCTCGCAGGTTGATGCGCTGTTTTCGAATTTGAATTATCCCATAGAGCTTCTTTTGTATTACAAAAAGGATTTTGATACTAAGAAAATACGGGGTGCTTTGAGAAAGCTGTCTTCGGCTTTTTGGCCCATGTTTGGGGAATACAAGGACGGAGTTATTTCTTTTGAGAAGTATAACGAGACAGATTATTATGAGGAGGAGGTGGTTGACCGAGAATTTATCATCTCTAAGACCGAAAAAGAACAATTTGAAGTTCTTTCTCATTACAGCTTACCAGACATAAAAAAGCTATTTCTTTTAAAAGTCATCCGATTTTCCAATGGTATGGCGTTGATTCCGAAAATGCATCATCTGGCAGGAGATGGATACAGCTATTTTTACTTTTTGTCAGCACTTGCTATGATGACACAATCCACTTCGTTTCCATCCAAATCGTCTTTGATGAAACTGTTTTTTAAACCTCATCACCGAAGGACAATATTGAGAGACTTTTGTTTTAAGGGAGTGGAGTTGGAGCCCTTTCAGCAAAACGATGAATTCAACATCAGATTCGATGAAATAAGCCGAAATGAGGTGAAGTCAATAATCAAAAAGGTTTCTGATACAAAAAATCACCAGGTTTCTATGAATGATGTTTTATCTGCCATCGCTGTTAAAAAACTTGTCGGAGCACAAAGTGAATTTTTGGAAGAGTTTGTTGAGCTTACAATTCCTATTGACGTTCGAAGAAGAGTTAAAGAATTCGGCCGGAGATTTTTTGGAAACGGATTAATGTTGCACACGATGAAGCTTAAAAAGGGCGATATCGAAAATTTAAACTTTGAGGACATCGCTGTTCAAATTAGAGAATTAATGCCTTCCGTGTCAAAACAGTCCTATGTTGAGTATTTAGCGCATTTGGAAGGAATTATGTTGGAGAGGAGAATGGAGAAATTCAAACCATTCGATCCGAAGTCTGGGTGTTTAGTTACGAATATTTCGAGACTTCCGATTGAAAAATTAGATTTTGGAACTGGCAGTCCAGGATTTATCCTGCCGTTGACAATAGAGAAAAATTCAACCGCAATAATGATTAAAGAAGAAAATTTTGTTCTAAGATTTGCTTATTGACAGGACATTGACCAGATTGAGCCCCTGGTGATTAATGGATATGCTTTTTTGCGAAAGATCATCGGAGAGATAGATGGGCAAATAGTGTCCTGAATGTGAGACAGACAACACTCCTGACTCCCAATTCTGTAAAAAGTGCGCCACGGCTTACGTGCCTACTTCTTTATCCCGAGAAGGTCAAACATGAAGGCAAAATCAAGGGCTATCTCTCTGTATTGCCGGAAACGTCCCGATACGCCGCCGTGGCCCGCTTCCATATTGATGTGAAAGATCAAAAGATTGTTGTCTGTCTTCATGGCACGGAGTTTGGCCACCCATTTGGCAGGTTCGAAGTACTGGACCTGGGAATCATGGAAGCCGGTGGTGACCAACATCGCCGGATAATCTTTGGCTTCCACATTGTCGTATGGAGAATAGGAGAGCATGTAATCGTAGTATTCCTTATTTGAGGGATTGCCCCATTCATCGAATTCACTCGTGGTAAGAGGAATGCTCGTGTCGAGCATCGTTGTGATCACATCCACATAGGGGACATCTGCGATGACACCCTTCCACAGGTCGGGGCGCATGTTCACCACCGCGCCCATTAGGAGGCCCCCGGCACTTCCACCCATGGCGAACATCTTATCCGGGTTGGTGAATTTTTGTGCGATCAGATATTCAGCGCAGTCGATAAAATCAGTAAAGGTGTTTTTCTTATTGAGAAGTTTCCCTTCTTCGTACCAGTATCGGCCCATTTCTGAGCCTCCTCGGATATGCGGTATGGCATACACAAATCCTCTATCCAATAAACTCAGTATGGTTGAGTCAAAAGCTGGGTCCGTGCTATAGCCATATGAGCCATAACCGTAGAGCAGGAGGGGATTGTTCCCATCCTTTTCCAGCCCTTTTCTGTAGACCAAGGAGATGGGGACCTTGGTGCCATCTCGAGCTGTGGCGAAATGGCGCTCGGTGAAATAATTGTTGGGATCGAAATTCCCCAGAACCTCTTCTTGTTTGAGGAGCGTCTTTTCTCGGGTGTCCATGTTGTAGTCATATATCGAGTTGGGTGTGGTGAGCGATGTGTAGCCGTAACGCAAGAGGTCTGTGTCAAAATCAGGATTCATGGATATGTAAGCCAGATAGGCCTCCTCTCCAAAATCTAGATAGTGTTCGGATCGATCGGACCATTTGATGATACGAAGCTGTGTCAGGCCGTTTTTTCGCTCGCTCAGAACGAGATAATTGCTGAAGATCTCGAATCCTTCCAGAAGAATATCATCGCTGTGGGGGATGACTTCCGTCCAGTTCTCTTTGGTTGTTCGATCGATAGGTGTTTTCATCAACCTGAAATTTTTGGCATCTAGATTCGTACGAATATAGAAATAATCTTGAAAATGGTCTACGTTATACTCAAGGTTTCTTTCGCGTGGCTGTATGATCCGGAATTCTCCATCGGGAGAGTCCGCATCACAAAACCTGTATTCGGTAGATAGTGTGTGATAAGAGATGATAAAAAGGAATTTCTTAGACTTGGTTTTATATACATCAATGTTGAAAGTTTCGTCCTCTTCGGTGTAGATCACTTTGTCTGAAGCGACGGCTGTTCCGAGCACATGTTTCATGATCTTATAAGGGCGAAGCGTGGTTGTATCCTTTAAAGCGTAGAAAACGGTTTTATTATCGTTGGCCCAGGCCGCCCGGCCTTCTGTGTTAGGAATCTGATCGTTGAGAACCTCGCCGGAGGTTAAGTCCTTGAAATAGAGCGTGTAGAGCCTGCGGCTTACTGTATCCACACCGTAAGCAATCAGGTTGTTGTTGGAGCTTGTCGTATATCCGGCGACATTGAAAAAGTCGTATCCTTTTGCCATTTTGTTGACGTTCAGGAGAATTTCCTCCTCTGCATCCACATTCCCTTTTTTACGGCAGTATATCGGGTACTCTGTCCCCTCCTCGTATCGCGTGTAGCGATAATAACCCTGATCTTTATAGGGAACAGACATATCGGTTTGTTTGATCCTGCCTACGATCTCGTTGTAGAGCTTTTCCTGGAAATTTTTTGTGTGGGCCATGACCGCTTCTTTGTACGCATTTTCCGCCTTGAGGTATTCCATAACTTTGGGATTATCCCGCTCGTTGAGCCAGTAGTAATTGTCGATACGCGTCTGACCATGCGCGGTCAGCTCTTTGGGTATCTTGGTGGCGATGGGCGGCTTTATCGTTGCGGCTGATATTTCTGCTTTCTCAGTCGTTCCGCACGCTACACTTAGATAAGAGAAGAAAAGAACAAATAAAAGTGCGATTATGGAGAGAGATTTTTTCGTCAGGCCAGAAAATGTGTTTTTCATCCTGTCCTCCTTTTTTTACTCGTTAGTATGATTACAGAATTTTACCCTCGAGGCAAGAGCTATCCTTGATGTGTTCTCTATCTGATCACAAGGACTCGGTTCTGTGGGGGATGGACCCATTCGATCCCGTGTTCTGTAATGAGCGCATTTTCTTCCACACAGACCGGGACCTTGTTGCCGCCCCATTCGTCTGCAGGGGTGAAAACGATGAATTCAAAAGCGATGAAACTGTTGGGCCTGATCTCATATGTCGTGCGCAAAGGAAAGATCTCAAAAAGGGATCCACCCACATCATGCCCTAGATTGCCGGCAGAGTGCATGCCGATGTTGACTTCCACGCCTTTAGCATTGCTAGGATGTTCCTCCTCGGTGTAGACGAAGCCGGCCTCAACCACCAAGCGTTTCAGATGATCCAATTGTTCCCGGCCGGTTTTCCCCGATCTGACATTCTCTCTCACAAGCTCGCGAATGGTGCGCGAATTATCGAATGCCTTCTGAACCCACTCCGGGACTTCGGTCTCTCCCTCTTTCAAGACATAAGAAAAACGTTTCATGTCTGTGAAGAAGTTGTTCTGTCCGATGCCCCAGTCGATCTGGAGAACGTCACCGGGCTGAATGACACGATCCGCATTGGCGATCTCGTTGCCATCCGGGGGGCTGAGAAAAACTGTAGGGTGCCAGCCGAGCTCAAGGCCTAGAGCTTGTCTTTGTTCTTCCAGCCACCAGCAAACCTCGTTCATCGTGGTTTTGCCGGGGGTGATGACTTCGTTGGACAGTGCGCGTTCCAAGAGTTTTCGTGTGATGTTCGCGATTTTTGAGAATTCGATGATCTCACCGGCCACTCTCTCCGAACGAAAGTCCGCAATAAGTTTTTCAGCAGACACCAACCGGGAGGCATACGGCTCGCCCAGCTCTTTCTTGAGATTGATGTAATCCATGTGGGAAAGGCCGTCGGTGAGATGGCGCCCTTCCGGTGGCCATAGCTCTGTCGCTGTCGATATATCGATACCGATACGTTTGGGGTTGCGTTCGGCAACAAACGATCTCAGGTCTCTAATCCTCTTAAAGATGTCATATAGCCTGCTTTCCACGAGCAGCTCGGGCTCTCCACCCAGGACCGCCCTTTCGATCCGTTTCCCGCCGCGGTCCGTGAATACAAAGATCCCGTTCCCATTGCTTGTTGCATAACCAAGATCCCGAAAGAGGGGCTCAGTGCCGCGGCCCTTGTCGATGATGATCCACATATCGATGTCGTTGTTCCTCATGGCCTTCGGCAAGACGTAATCGAATTTGTCGCTCCGGATCATGTTCGCGATCTCCAAGTTGTCGTGGGCATTTTGACTGAACGAATTTAAAGCTAAAAAACTGATCATGACCACTAAAATGACCACGCTCATATTTTTAGACATAAATCCACCTCCTGTCTAGATGCATAAATAATGTAGTTTTATCCAAGCTTTGGTATTCCATATTACTCCTCTGTATAGTCCGGGTCAATTCTTTGTTCCAAAGCGTAAGCATCCTTATTTCCGAGATAAATGTATTTGAGGTAAAAAAGAGCGAGTCACTGTCCTTCAAAATTTTGCTAGCTTTTTTTTAAAATTATGGTATAATACATTCGATCAATTAAGGTCTGTCCCTTTTGGGCAGGCTAGTACCGTTCTGAAGGAAGTTCCCTTTAGCTAAAGTGGCATTCCTCAGTTTGGGACATTGAGAACTTTAATAAGGAGTATGTCACTATGGCTAGTGGAACTGTAAAATGGTTCAATAGCAGCAAAGGCTTTGGCTTCATCGAGCAAGAAGACGGACCGGATGTGTTTGTTCATCATTCAGCGATCAACGCAAGCGGTTTTAAATCTCTCAATGAAGGCGATAAAGTGACTTTTGAGATCGAACAGGGACCCAAGGGACCTGCGGCAACAAAAGTTACTGTCATCTAGCTCGCTATAACTAAGACTTTAAGGGCACTGTCTCTATTTGAGACAGTGCCTTTTTTTTTATTCGATCTTATGTCCCTGGATTATTAACGAGATTTGGTTGCTACAAAGGCGAGGCAGTGGCCCACGAAGCTGTAGTGGACTACCGCGAGTGGGCTACAACGAAGACTTTGTAGTGAGATAAGCTCGCCCGAAGGGTAAATAATGTCGATTATAATAATGAGGGCATTGAAGATGGTATGGTCAAACTGGTTTGCTGGAAGAACAATGTAACTTATTGAAATTGATTTACTTGTAATTAGTATCGACATTTTTTATGAATAATTCAGATGTATTGTTTTCGATAAAGTTTTTCTGGAAATATGAAGCGTAGCTAGCACTTATTGGAGCTCGTGTTTGTCATGAAGGGTGAGCAGATCCTTCGTCATAGCAAATCAGCAGGAGATTATAAGTACTATCTGTTGAGATTCATATTCAGAGCGGTCATAAAATTCCGGACCGTCTTTTTCCCGTGACCACCCAAGTCGATGAAATCTTTCTGCAAAACCCTATAGTCCACACTGACCTTGCTGTCTATCTCTTGGATCATAATCGATAAGCGTGGGGGTTTGCTCTCAAAAACACGCCTTCCGCTTTCAGCCGAGATGAATCCCGTCTCTTTGTCCATACTGTCTATCGTAAAATCGATATCTTCGACTGCCCTTACGGATGCCTCCCAGACTTCCTCAAAGGTATGATTGTCCAGAAAAGTCGTATCCTGATTAATGATTTGCTGGGTGCAGGATAGGAATGTAAAAACAATTAACAGTGCCCATAACTTTTTCATGACACTCTCCTTCAGTAAACTCCTAAGATAAATTCACTTTTACATACTCTTGCGCAATTTTTGTGCCAATGAGAGTTTCGGGGGTATTTCTAAATTTAGCGCTGTTTCTGTGTCCATAATAGATGACAAATACAAAAGTCTGATAGATCAGCTCCCTCTGATTTCAGGATAGCTATCAGGGGCATCCTGGGCTGCGGAATTAGATGAAGTACTGTCTCTATTTCAGTTGAATCGTTTTTTCCAGCTTTCCACCATGTCGCGACTCGTAGAGGACAGTCAAATTGCCCTTCCCCTCTACGAGAAACTGGTGTTCCACCTTTCCGAATCCTGGGACGACTAGGAATTGAGTCTCGGGACGGTGTTTTTTGTAGTTCACTCGATCGTTGTATGGGTCGGTCAGCACGCCACCAGCTAAAACCTTGGAATTTGAACCCGAAACCTTGAGGATGTCCTTGGGATACAGATTCACCTTCTGCGCCTGGTAAGTCATAGTCGGGATCGCCCTGGCGTTCGATAGACGCGTTCGTACCCGAAAGAAGTTTTTATCGACCTTTTGAACATCGAAGACGTCCAGAGAAACCTCAGGCGTGTGCTTGGCCGAGAAGATTACGGACATCGCATTCCTGTGGACCATGTCCTTGATCATAAAAGGTGCTGAAAGCCGGCCGCTCATCTTCACCCATCCTCCGATCTCGATGTCTCCGTATGTGGGATGTTTAAAAGGTTCCCATGGCTTGTAGAGCTCACCCATAGCGAGGTGGTCGCTGTAATCGAGTCGCTCACGGTTGCGTGTTTCCCGGCCCATTGTGGCCATTGGGCCTTCTGATATCGGGTCGCGTTTTTGCTCCTCTTCGAGAGTGACAAAGGTTTCACTCTCACTCATGAAGACTTCGCCCACATAGCCGTAGACTCCACCAAGCTGGACAAGCCATTCCACGGAATCACCGTAGGTGGTGTAGAGATCTTTCCATGAGATCATGTAGCGGTAGCCTGGAGTGATCCGCTCAGCCTGCTGCCCGATGTAGTCATAGACGGCAATGTCCCCGCGCGGGTATTCGCCCACTCCTTTCCGACTGGGCCCGCGTAAAAACATACCGCCGTAATTGTGAAAAGACCAGCCGATGCAGATGTTTGTCTTGGTTAAGATCCAGGTGCCCATGGCCTTGAGTCCGACAGCAGAAAAAGGATACTCCCCAGCCCCACTCTGCACATAGGGGGGTGCCCAATCGTAACCCCAGTTTCTGTTGGGGTCCACATACCCTTCGCTGTCTTCGTTCACGCGGCCATCGCCGTCGTTATCTATTCCTTCCTGGCCGAGCATAGTCCATTCCCCTTTTTCGCCAGGTTTGACACGCACCATCAATCGTGGGTCCTCTGGATCGGTCTTGAATTCACCGAACGGATCTTTTTTGCGCATCCGGCAGATATTGCCGTCGCCATCCAAGTCGTCGGGGAAGTCCTCGTCCACAAGTCCGTCGTGGTCGTCATCGGTCGGGATGCGAAGGCTGCGGTTGGAGCTTGAGGTGTTGGCATCGACAAAAAAGTGGTAGCGTCCGTCAGGATTGACTACGGGCACCACATAAAAACAGTTTTTGTCCATGAGTTGAGTGACCTCCTCGTTTTTACCATAGTTGCCGAGGAGATAGTCGAGCAAGTAAAGGCAGATCTCTCCGCCCTGGATTTCGTTGCCATGGATGTTGCCATCCACATAAACACCGGGCTTATCCAGTGCTTTACCGGTCTTTGCAATATTGACCGTCATCGCATAGATCGGTCGGCCCTCTTCGCTATTTCCAACAATTTCCAAGTTGGTTTGCTCGGGATAGGCTTCGTGGAGGGCTTGAAGAGCCTCATAAACCATCTCCAGGGGATAATACTGATCGAACCGCAGAGGAACCGTAACTTTGGCAGTCTCAGAGGGAATGATGCCCGACAAAATTAAAATTACAACACATAACAAAGCGACGCGTTTCATTACACTCCTCCCAAGTCGATGGACTTTGTATCGCTCCATGCTGTCTGTGTGGATGCCTTGATCTCGATCTTGGCTGGATTATCCACGCGGACAATCCAGGTGACAGGTTGGGCGCTGTACCCGTCTATGGCCGGGATCAGGCTTCTCTTTTGACCGTCCACGATGTTCAAGCCTTGACCCGTCAAAGTCACAATAACAGGCAAAATGCTTTTATTATGCTGGCCCATGGCCGTGGGGTAGGGAAGATATCCGGTGTTCTCGATCCAGGCTTTGATCTCATAGACATCGGATCCCAGTCTTTTTGCCTCGGTCTTGGCGATGTGGATCCGGGCCATTTTCTTTGTGATCTCGAAAATCCACGGAACCTGATTATTGAGGAGAAACTCGATCTTTTCCGGAGGGGGTGTGCTGTCCGTGAAAGGAACCGGGCCGCCGATTTCGACGTCGCCGAGTGTAGGATGCTTGAAGGGTTTCCACTCCACAAACCCTTTTCCCCCTAGCTCCTTATCGCTGAAGGCCAGCAACGCCTCTTCTTTGGAGTCAGCCCCCTCTTCACTGGGTGGCTTCGGCATCTTTTTCAGCATCTCTGCCATCCGCTTGGTGTCCATCATGCCGCCCTTGAGGGATTCGATCACCTGTTTGGCTTTGAATTGGGCGGGCGCTCCGACGGATTTTAAAAAGGCATCGATCTTTTCTTCGCCCAAGGCGATAAAATCTTCGTCGGACATTTCCTCCAGTTTTTCGGGTGTGATTTCCTGTTCCTTTTTCTCTTTTTCGATTTCGGGCAGAGTCCAGAAATCCATGGCAAAGGAGGGAAGGCCAAGGTGGTAATAAGACCAGAGCTCAAAGGACCCATCTTTGTCGGGGGGAGGATCCAGTCTCTTGGCATCGAACTTTTTCTCTTTTAAGAACTCTTTATATTCCTCAGACAGCTGCTTGTAAAACTTGAGGTCCTCGGGCAATGGATTAACTAGAGCGCCGAGGCCGAGAAAGCTAGCGATCATGGATTCATCGACCTCCATTCCCTCGGGCACAATGGGTTTAACCATTTCTATGATCTCGGCCATGGTGTAGGTCTTATCCGGGTCGGCGTTGAGAAAACCGGTGTGGCGCTTCGGGATCTTGATCTCGTTGAGGTCTGCCTCGCCCTTCCGGCCTCCTCTCGGCGGAGCGAGACAGAAGTTGGCCCGGCCGAAAACAAAGGTCAGACCAATTTCACGGTGTTCGGAAACGAATTTGATCAAGGCAAAACTCTCTTTCTCGCTTCCGGCCCAAAGCCCTCCATCAGCAGTGAAAAACTTGAACAGGTGCGGGAACTGGATACCGATGTTGACTCCGCCCGGTCCGTCCTCATTGATTTCGCCATCTCCGTCGTTATCCAGCCCTTCCGGATAAAGCTTGTATTGGCCTTTTTCGCCTTTGGACCAGTCAGCCTTTTTCATCAGCCGGGGATTTCCTGGGATAGAGGTCCACATGCCTTCAGGGTCCTTGACGCGCATTTGGGTGATGAGTCCGTTTCCATCCAGGTCCTCAGTCCCATCTTCATCTGCGGCGTCGTCCTTGTCGTCATTAAAGGGACTGGCGTTACGTGGGTCTTCGATAAGAGGTCTCGCAAAGTATCGGGCCGCAGCGTCGGGATTACCGCAGGGGAGGATGTACCAGCTGAGGCTCTCTCGAGTTTCGGCTTTCTCAATAAGCTGTTTCACCAGGAAAAGAGCAGCTTCACTGGCTAAAGGAACTATTCCTTCCATGTTGGCCGCCACAAAAACAGCGGGCACAGTTTTTTCCTTTTTTGCTACTTCGGGCCCAATTTCAAGCAAGTCCAAATCTGTTCCTCCTGCACTTTTCACAAGGTTATGGATTTTGACAATTCCTGGATTAGTTCTTGCAATTTCTTGAATCACTGTTTTTAATTCCTCAGGATTGTGATACTTTTCAAACTTAACTTCAGCAGCCAGGCTCCAGGAAAGAGTCATGAGCCCAAACACCCAACCAAACCATCGAAAGTTTTTCATTTTCACCTCAATTCCCATTAAATATCCAGACGAAAATCTCACGGTAAAACCGATCGTCTGAAAACGAAAATCCATTTTCCCAAATTCAGATGTTTTCGGCAAGGCAATAATTAAATATGCAAACATCTCTAAATCCCTGATGAGTCACGTTCCGAGTGTCCCAATTGTTTCTTTCGAAAACACGCTCAGTTTCCCCAGCGAGGAAACTTCGCTCGGTTCCGGGCCTCCCTCACATCTCTCACAAGAGATGTACCATACCCGTCCAGCCCTTCACACGGTTTTCTTAACCAGACAATTGGGACACTTAATTACGCAGTGTTAATTCACGCTATCACGGTTTTACAGATGCTTACATTGAATACGCAAGCATCTCCGAACAACTTTAGTCTTTTTTTAGGATAGGAAAGATATAGCAGAAGCATCCTCTTTTCCGTGATAAAAAAACAGTCAGGCAATCTGATTTATCTGCCCGTGTATTTTTATCAGTGAGGAAAATATGCTTAAATTTTCATGGAAATAGAAGTGTTTAGAACTAAAACGGAAGCATCCTTATTTCCGTGATGCTCTCAAGTCAAATGATAAGAACAGGGACGAGTCACAGTCCATATTCGTCGAACCCCCCCCACCCTCCACCATCCGACTCATAAGGACGGTGACTCACTCTTTTTTACGTCTAATGCCCTTATTACGGAAATAAGGATGCTTACAACTAAAATCCATAGATTGACTCCTCACTGCGAAATTGATAATATTTTCATGCTCAAAGATCGGGGAATTAATGTCAGTAAAGTGTCCAACATGTCAGACTGAGAATCCAGATACACAACGCTTTTGTGGCGATTGTGGAACAGAGCTGCCTGACTCTGAGGAAATCGCCATCCTTACCCAGACGATAGAAACCCCCAAAGAAGAACTCACGACAGGCTCGACCTTCGCAAGACGATACCAGATCATCGAAGAACTCGGTAAAGGCGGAATGGGCAAAGTCTACAAAGCCAATGATATCGACATCAAAGAGAAAGTCGCCATAAAGCTCATAAAACCGGAGATCTCGACTGATAAAAACACGATCGAACGTTTTCAGAACGAGTTGAAATTCGCCCGGAAAATCCGGCATAAGAACGTCTGCCAGATGTATGACCTTAACAGGGAAGAGGGGACCTATTACATTTCCATGGAATATGTGGAGGGTGAGAATCTAAGGAACATGATCCGGATGAGCGGCCAATTGGGGATTGGGACCGCCATTTCTGTGGCCAAGCAAGTGTGCGCAGGATTGGCAGAGGCGCACAAATTAGGAGTTATCCATCGGGACTTGAAACCCAGTAACATCATGATCGACCGAGAAGGGATTGTGCGGATCATGGATTTTGGGATTGCCCGGTCCCTCAAGGAGAGGGGCATAACAGGTGCGGGGGTTTTGATCGGGACTCCCGAATACATGTCTCCGGAACAGGTCGAGGGGAAGGAAACAGATAGGCGCTCAGACATCTATTCCTTGGGTGTTATCCTGTATGAAATGCTGACAGGCAGGGTTCCTTTTGATGGAGATTCGGCTTTAACTGTAGCTGTCAAACAAAAAACCGAGAGACCAAAGGATCCAAGGGAATTCAATACACAAATCTCCGAGGATTTAAGCAGCCTGATAATGCAATGTTTAGAAAAAGACAAGGAAAACCGTTATCAGACTGCAGAAGAATTGCGGTCCAAGCTTGAAAATTTCGAAAAAAGCATCCCCACAACAGATAGAACAGCTCTACTTAAAAAGCCGCTGACCTCCAAAGAGATAACCGTGACCTTTCGGGCAAAGAGGGCATTGATCCCTGCACTTTTTATCATCGTGATAATGCTTGTGGGATTATTCCTCTGGCATCCATGGTCCAGATTCAAACCCGCTCCTTCGAACATGGATACGCCTTCCATAGCTGTCCTTCCTTTTGAGGATTTGAGTCCTCAAAAAGATCAGGGTTATTTGTGTGCCGGGTTGGCCGAATCATTGATCAATGCATTGAGCAAGATCCAAGACCTGAGAGTTCCGGCAAGGACGTCTTCGTTCTCCTTTCAGGGTCAGGATCAAATTATCAGGGACATCGGGGAGAAACTTGATGTCAAGACGGTGCTCACTGGAAGCTTGCAGAGAGCAGGAAATACAATCCGCATAACCACACAGCTTGTCAATGCAGAGGATGAATCTTTGCTCTGGTCAGAACAGTACAATCGCGAGCTGGATGATGTGTTCGGCATTCAGGATGAAATCTCCAGCAGTATTGTGGAAACGCTCAAAGTCAAACTAGTCGCTGGAGAAAGAGCGGAACTCACAAAGCGTGATACGACCAGCGCTGAAGCTTATCAATTGTATTTACATGGCAGATATTTTCGCTGGATAGAAAATGTAGCCAATTTTTTAAAAGCAAGAAACTATTTTGAACAGGCCGTTGAAAGAGATCCCAATTATTCTTCAGCCTATGCCGGATTGGCGGATACATATATGCTGCTCGGCTTATTTTCCGCGATGCCGAGAGACGAGGCCGCCCAACAAGCCAAAAAGGCGGCACGAAGAGCCCTCGAGTTGGACGCAAATTCATCCGAAGCTCATACCTCTATGGGTGTCATTCTGGAAGTATTCGAATGGGACTGGCCAGGGGCCGAACGGGAATTCAAGAAGGCCATAGATCTGAATCCCAATTTTTTCGATGCCCATTACGAGTATGGATTTCATCTGGCACGATTGAGGAAGCTGGGTGAGGCCGAAGCTGAACTCAAGAGAGCTCTTCGAATCGACCCTCTGTCGGTCCGAGGACATCAAATACTCGGCTGGATTTACAGAGTCAGCGGGAATGAGGAAAAAGCAGACGAATATAAAAGAAAGGGTGATGAGTTAAATCCTCAACCTGATTTTGATGAAGATGCCGTTGAAAGAGCTCAGAGATTGATAGACAGGGACGGAAGACTCCCGCAGCACTTGAGACAGTTTTCCATTGCTTATTTCGAGTCCGGGCAAAAGGCTAAGGCCCGTAAACTCCTCGATGAATTAGAACGATTATTTGAGGAAAGCGATGTCGGGAATATCGCCTATCAAGTGGCTTATGTCTATCGTTATTATGATGATAGAAATCAAGCTTTGATTTGGCTGGAGCGATCTTATGAGAAGCGTGATCCTTTACTCGTAAGCTTAAACATCATTTCATATTTTGATCCTCTGCGTGAAGACCCAAGGTTCAAAGCGATCCTGGTCAAGATGGGCCTTGAATAAAAACAGAGACGTTTATCCTTTTTAAGTCATCATTTCATAACATTTATAATTTTTACGGAATCATGGCGCGTAACTTTCAATTCAACGAAAAGCATATTCATTTCATTCAGAAAAATTTCGCCGATCCTTATAAGTTTAAATGGATAATATTCAGGAAAGTTCCTATGGCCTTTTTGTCCGGACTTAAGATTGTCAAATTAACAGAAGAACTATGCTCCGTTACAGTCCCCTACAAAAGTCTGAATAAAAATCCGTTCCGGTCGACATACTGGGCCGTTTTGGGAATGGCCGCAGAAATGTCATCCGGGGCATTGATCAGCATGTATACCTACAAACAGAAGCCTTCAATGGCAACTATAATTGTGAGCTGTAAGGCTGAATTCGTAAAAAAAGGGACAGATGTGACGACTTTTGTCTGTAGTGATGGATTAAAGGTTAAAGAAGCGATAATAAAGGCCATCGAGGTCAACGAACCACAGGTTATTGAATGCAAATCAATCGGTAAAAATGAAGCAGACGAGGATGTGGCCAATTTCGGTTTTATCTGGTCAGTTAAAGTGAGATCAGAGTAACTTTGTGCTTGAGATTGCGTATAAAATAACGGATTAAAAACTCTGGATCGAAGGAGGAAGTGAACACGATGAGAAAAGTGAGCCTGATTATCTTTGGATTGTTGTTTTTTGGATTGATCGCAACAGGTCTTATGTATGCCGATTCTAAGGCTGATGTGGAGGAAGTGATCCAATCAGCCTATTTTAACGGGGCATTCAACGATTTGGATACAGATAGTATGCGCAACGGTTTCCATCCTGATTTTGCCATCTTCTCTGCCAAGGGAAATGAGATCAGCCGTTATCCTATTGGTGCATGGATCAAAGGGATCGAACAAAGAAAAAAGGATCCCAACTTTGTTCCTTCACAGGCCGAGATGGATTGCAAGATCGCCAGCCTCGACATAACCGGAGGATGTGCAGCTGCCAAGATTGAAATATCAAAAAATGGGAAGATGGTCTACACAGATTATCTGTCCTTATTGAAATTCGACGATGGCTGGAAGATCGTCGCTAAGGTCTATCATGCCCATCCAAAGTCAGATTTTTAGATCGTGGGCCGGGTACCCACGTAAACACCTCCCGTTGTGCCGTGGATGGAGATCACGTCATGTTTGCGGATCGTGTGGCGGACTTGTCCACTCCTAGCGGTAATCACAGCTTCATGTTTTCGGGCGTCTACGTGCAGGCCCGTTGCACTCATCACTGCACTGTAGTCTCGATCCTGAATCCCGTTGATTGCGATGGCTGCATGAGATGTAGACCCGCCTTTGGCTGTCAGCAAAGCATCGGCCGACAGGATCAGCGGTATATATTCCGGCGAAGGGCTCTCCAAGAGTAAGATCATGCCATCCACGTCGTCCCGTTTGGATACATCCTCCTTGGATAGCTCATCAAGGTCTTCTTTGTCAAAAGCCACCACACCGCGAAAAGCACTGCCGCGGATGCCGATCCCATGTGCATTTTCTTCTCCCGCATCTTTAAAAGCTCTCTCCTTATTGTTCTTCCCGATCTCTGCAGCACGGGATTGAAGGATACTCAGAACGCCGCTCTCGACGGTGAATTCTACTTCCTGGTCTGTTCCCAAAAACCGCCGCAGCTTTGCGATGTTGTGGCGCAGGCGACGATTCAACATCGGCATAAACGTCCCAAGCTCATCAATAGGCCGGAACGATATCGACTTTGTCAGGCCTCCCACCAAGTCATCTCCTGCAGCGGAGAATTTAAAGTCTCCCATATGGGCCCTCATACCCAATTCAGTGATATGGGTCCGCGGGATCACACCGGTCAGAGAGGCCCGGGTTTCGTCCATTCCTTCTCGGATCTCTTCGTTCTTTCGGTTACCCAGAGCCATTTCCTGAACAATGGCCACGGTTTGCCAGGAGTTGCAAATGCCTTTGATCTCCCGATAGCGGCGAGCGGCTTCACTGCTCCATGAATGGAATACGGCGTGCATAGCCGTGAACAACTGTTCATTTGGGTTTCGGAGTATTTTTTCTAGAGCCTTCCCATGTCCTTCCTCCTTGAGGATGTCCTTTGTCTTTTCAGCGATCTCTTTCATCCCTTCCCAGGGCAGGTCATACTTGTATTTCGCTTTGTAACGGAGTTTGGTCTCCTCCACAATGTCGTAGGATTCCATGTCGACACCCCATACGGCCTGCCCGTACATGGCCAGAAATCGGCGATAGGCGTCATAGGCGCACCATGGGTCCTGCTTGGCGAGGCCTTCAGCGATCTCATCGTTGATTCCCACGAATAACACTGTCGATAAAATCCCGGGCATTGAAAAAACCGATCCCGCCCTAACAGCGAGCAGCAGTGGATTATTGGGATCGCCGTATGTTTTAGCAGCGCCATCCCGTTTCGCGATGTCTGTCTCGAGTATCTTGAGGTGTTTGATAATCACTTCCTCCATAATGCCCGTTGAGTCCCTGTGGATTCCACTCTGGGGTAAAGTGGTCGGGAGGATGAATCCATCTCTAGTCGGTATATTCAGATAGCTGATATAGAGAAGACCCGAACCTTTGCTGCCATAAAGATCTCGCAAATTACATGTCAGGTCGTCATTTTCAACCCTCTGCTTGATTTCATCGTAATGGGAAAGATGGACCACATCGAAAGGTTCCCGGGGTGGATTTGACCCTATGCCTATTGCTTGTGAATGGTCCTCCTTATCCTCGATAAAAGAATGGGCGATATCCGTAAAGTAGGCGATATTGTTAAGATCGTGCATGTAGCGCTGCATATTCGCTAAAGCCGCACGGAGTTCCTCTTCAGTAAATCCTATCTTCTCTCGGATCTTTTCGAATGGCGCGATCACGCGCTGCACAAGGTGATGGTAGTTGCGGTGGATCTGTTCAATGATATTTTTAACCTCGGCGTATGTTTTTGTCGAATGCTTCAGCATGGCTGCCAGATCGTGGAGCTGTCTTGAGTGAAGCCCATCATGAGTCAAGTTCTGGACAGATGCATGGATGATTTCCAAACACTGCGCGAAATCGACACCTTTTTCTTCATACTCACTGGCGATCTGGCGCAGAACGAGGTAGCTCATTTCTTCGAAGAGGCAGTCGAGCTCTAACAGCAGCAGCCGATGTTCGGGAAAGGCACGTCTCTCCAGGTCCGTGCGAAGGTTTTTGCGCTGTTGACAGATCGCAACAAATGTTGCGTAGAATTCTTTACGTTCGTAAGCGGTGAGGATGTTTTCCAATTCATGGAACAGGTTGGTTTGGTAGGACTGCTGCACATCTCCCACAAACCTGTCCACACAGTTGCGGAGTTCTTCCTCAGCACGCTTTCCTTCGAATAAGACTTCGTCGGGCTTAAGCCCGAGAAGTGCATCCAACCTCCGGACGATTCCACTGGCACTGGGCAAATGCTCAACAAACTCGAGAATTCGACTCTTGATGATGCGAAGATGATGATAATAAACCCATCTGTTGCCTCGCTGCATCCCTTCCACGACAGCATTCATCTCGTCATGAAGGCTCTTGCCGAAGCCACAGCGCACCAATGTCGATCCGTATTCTGTCTGCCACTCCCGGATCCGGGCGATGGTCTCCGAGCTGCCTAAGAGTTGTTGGAGGTCCTCGATGATGCGATTCACGATCCGTTTTGGCTGTTCGGTCGCGCGCGCTTTTTCGTCGGCGGTTACGATCTCATCAGCGCCCATCTCCAAAAGGTCGGTTGTATCGCCCGTGTTCAGATATTCTAAGTAGGCCTGGGCGAGCTTCAGGGTATGCCTGCCCATGGCATGGTGTGAACTCCTCCTCAGTTCGTTAACGATCGCGCTCCCGCGGATGTGGATCTCAGCCAGGTCGATGGTGTCATTCCACAAGCGGTCGATAAGTTTTGGTCTGGTGACAACGGCGGCAATGTCACGCACAAGAATGCGGACTAAAAGCGGGAGTCGTCCGGAGAGAGTTGAATTGATGAAGCGCATCAGTTCCTTGAAAAGGCTGTGCACCTCTGATTGGAGATTCTTTGCGTTCAGTTGTTTCTTGAATGAGAACAAACTCAGTCGTGCGACCAAGATTCGCAGCACATAAACAGCCTCACTCCGATTGGCACTTTCATTGATTTTTCGGAGATGTTCAACAAAATCCCTGATTCTGACAACATGGATTGAAAGAGCGTGACTTTGATCAAAATCGCACAACTCATGCTCCAGGTCGATCGGTTCGCCCCGGACATCCGCTTCCCGGCTTAACATTTCATCTGTGATGATCTTTCCCCTGGGTAAGAGGAGGGTAAATACAGTGTCTGTGGCCTCGTCGCGAGCGTCATGCACAACAAGAGTGTCTCCGACAAGGTAGGGGACGAACATCTCCTTGGGCGAGATAAAAATGCGGTTGTTGGCGATACCGAAGCGCTGGGTGCGATGTGCGATGGCTTGTTTGACCTTTATATATTTATGCAGCACATCGTGTCGAGTCACGCTGTTCGTTTCATTCCGGTAAACATTAAGCAACTCATTGTTGATAGATTCTAGCCAGGATTGTTCTTCTTCAGTCAGTAGACCTCCATCGCTCAATGCTGCTTTAGAAGCCGCGATTTCTTCTGCAGCCATAAGGACTGATTCATGAGTGTAATATTCTAGGGGTTGAGCAAAGGGTGGCTCTTTCACTCTGCCTTTTTCTGTTTCTTCTCTTGTTGTAGGCAATGGCATATCCCACTCAAATCCCTTATCAGCCTCACGGTATATTCCTGTCACATCACGCAAGACTTCGTGAAGTTTCTTGCCTTGCTTCGTGAGGATTTGATTTACTTTTTGCAAAGCGTCCACATAGTCGTCGAACCGACTCCCTGCGATCTTGATACTGTTCATGCGGGTAAGCTTTTCTATGATTGCCAGCATTTCCTCGCGCAGCATCTCGAAAAGATCCTGGCCTTTGAGATGTGCCAGACCGCGCGCCATGGCCAAAGATACGGACAGCATGGCGTTCATCCCGAGATTTTGTTTGCGTTGCATCACCTGTATCCGTTCGCTGGCAGATGTGGAGTCGTTGATCTTGCCCCGACGTTCTGCGACATGAAGCTCCAGTGAAAGGAGCGTCTGGTCGATGTCTTTCAAAGTGATCCCTTCGATGACCTTATTCGTAAAGGCCGGGGCAATGACTGTGCTCACATTTTCGACAGCGTTAAGACATCCTTTTCCATCATATCTTTGTACGCGTTCAAAGAGTGCGAGGAGCTCGTCATCTTCCAGTTCTTGGATTTGCGGCTCTTTGACGCTTTTCTCAAAAGTGTACACACCGGACTCGATCTCGACAAATAGTGTTGGGTGCCGGGCGATCACTTCTGGGAATTCTGCACGCTCGAACACAGAATCAACGAGGTGGATAGCCTCGCCCGTCCCCGCCGATGTCCCCAGGGGCGTAGCCCCCCTGAATCGAAGTGTTATGCCTGAATCAGGCAGTTCAAAATCGACCGATGCACCCACAGTGGGGACACCTGCATTGGTGGGTTCTTCGTAAGCGCTTATCTTGCGAATGTAGGGGCTCTGGTTCGTTTTTATCTCAGGTTTGTCATTTCCTTCCAGGCCACGCTGCATGAGCTCTGTCACGGCATGGTACTTGATCAGCCGCTCCGTGTTGGCTCCCCCTCCCGCTTTGAGGCCGAGAGCATTCACAGCAAGGGCGATCTGTGCCTCCATGTCGTCATTGGGGCTCTTGGAACGATGCGACACAACAAGCTCCATCCCCTTGCCAAGCGCTAGCAGCATAGCGATGATCGTTTCATACAGAGAACCGATCTGGTTGGCCTTGATAAGAACCGTGTTGATGAGCCCTTTGGATGCAGCCATGGCGATTGTGGCGTCGTTCGTGGTCACCAAGTCATCCCCGATCACAAATATCCGATCCCCCAGTGTGGACAAAAGCTTTTCCCAGCCCTCGAAATCGTTCTCCGAGAATCCATCTTCGATGGAGAGGATCGGGATCTCATATTCCTTGATAGCCTTGACATAAAGGTCGAGCACTTCCTCACGGTCCATCACGGTCAAGGCCCTGTCTCGCCAGAATAGATACATCCCCACACTGTCGGGGACTTTGAACTGTTTGCGGTAGGCGGTCTCGAGTTCTGACATGGCTGGGTCTAAGGCGATGGCCACATCGATACCAGGCCTGTAGCCGCACTCCTCGATGGTCTGTTTCATCATGGCCCATAGACGAAATTCCGGCAGGGGATAGGTCCCGCGCTCGATGTAGGGAGCGATGCCGCCCTCGAGTCCGATACCCATGACACGGCAGCCCTCCGCTTTTTCGATGATCTCTTTGAGACGGTTCTGGAGCCGCACGGTCATCTCTTGAGCCTCCTGGTAGTCGCGCGCTCCCAGAATCAGAAACATCGCCTCCTGCATGCTGATGTTCGACTCGGGGTACTCCTTCTCGGTGTGGCGTCCGCCCATACCGCAGTTGCGGAATTGCCATGGGGCAGTGACAGGTCCGAGCTTGGGATGAGTGAACTCCTGGATTCTGTGATTAAGCATGCGTCCTCTTGCGGCCATCGCGCTCTCCCACCAACCTTGACCACGAGCCACTGATGCGGCTTTTTCCCTGGCATGGCGCTCACGCTCACGGAACTCTTTGTACTTGCCGGGATCGGCGAAAAGGCGGTCCAGAAGGGCAACAATTCCGATTCCGAGACACAACCGTCCGATATAAATTACTATTGTGATGTCGAGTATGAGCCCCAATGACAGGAGAAACATTGATGGGAGCAAAAAAACCAAGGCTACATTGCGGCTCATACGTGGCCCCGCTGCTGCGACAGCAAAGTTGTAGGGCGCATCGGGATAATAATTGAGCCCTTCCCGTTTGATTCCGGGGGCTCTTCCGTATGGTGCAAGGAGGAAAATTCGAGACAGCCCAACTACCCGCTCGAAAGGATTGCCTTTCAATATTCGTTCAGCCACTTTTTGTGATTTGTCATTGAGTGCGTTCAGTTTTGCGGCTGCAAGGAAATGCCCCATTTCATGCAGTGCAATTCCCGTATGAAAACTTATGTACATAAAAAGTGCAGAGATGATCGTCTCCGGGCTGATAAAGATGAACTTCAGGACTTCGCCTTTGAGGATCTCCATAGCAGGCAGTACTAGAACCGATGATATGAACGCCACATGGAAGGAGACCAGGATGTGGTTGGCGATCACCCATCCTTCTTGCAGAAATACTTTAGAGTTCAGTTTCGATCGAGGAGGGACGTTCGGTGATGAATAATTTTCTTTATTATATTTGGAATGAGGGTTGTTTATAGACGCGGTTTGGGGGCTCTGAGAACGCTCTCGATTGCTGATTTGTGTCATATGAGCGTTTTTTCTGGTTCCACTTTTCCTCCCGATTCTAACAAAGGCCTTGTTTAAGAGTCAACGATCAGTCAAAGATTCCTGAGTATTTCCAAAAATTGCCAATAAATTATTCAATTTGTCAATTTCACAGGGCTCATTCTCCTTGCAATTGGGTTGAATTTTTCCGATGCTATGGATAATGCATGCCCAGACGATTCGGGATTGGTGGCTCGAGCACCGCACAAAACTGCTTCGCTGTGCCCTGATATTGATGGCAGTGATTGCAATAATGCGGTTGGGGTATGAATTTTGGCGGCTGATCTTTGACGTCTGTCCTCCGGGGGCAAACGACCTCTATACTCTCTACACCCTTACGCATGAGTGGTTTTCTGGGAGGGCATTGGTTTCGATGTACCCTCCTGCATCGTATCCCTTGCTCTGGCTCTTCTATGGCTGGCTGTCATTGGGCGCGGCTAGATGGGTTTGGGCGCTGACATCGATCGCACTGCTTGCCGGTTTCGCCATTCTTCTCATCAGGGTAACTAAAACAGACATTCGCCTCGAACGCTTTTTTGTCGTGTCTTTTCTTCTCGCCATCTACCCTACAGCCATTACCATTGGCAATGGCCAGCTCACTTTGCATGTGATCTTTCCGTTATTGATAAGTATTCTTATTGTGAAGGAGAGAAAGGGCCGGTGGGAGTTAGACTTTTTGGCTTCTTTGCTTTTGTTGCTGGCACTTGTTAAACCCTCTATCACTATCCCTTTTCTCTGGATCATTCTATTTGTTTCAGGCTCCAGAAGAGTTCTCACGATTCTCTCCCTCAGCTATGCGGCGCTTACATTATTTAGCGTATCCTTTAGGGAGAATGCATTTCTTGGATTTCTGCGGGATATGAAGTTTTATGAATCCGGCATATTTACCCAGAGAGGATACGCTAATCTCCATGCCTGGCTGGGTGCTCTAGACCTTGAACCATGGGCTTTTCCTGCGACATTCGTTGTATTGCTTGCGTTGGGGCTGTGGTGTTACAGGCATAGACACAGTGATATATGGCTGCAGTTGGGTGTGGCCGCACTCGTTGCTCGTTTCTGGGTCTATCACCGGCTATACGACGATTTTCTCATTATTTTTCCCATGATTGCCCTGTTTCGATTGGCCAAACAAGCGCCATCGGCCGATAACAGGGATATAGCCGCAGGAGTGCTGCTTTTCTTTTCTTGGGCTTTCCTGCTCATTCCGGGGACACTCTATCGCCTTCCGCCTCCCCTAGGCGTGCCTTTCAGGATAAGCCAGGCATTGATCTGGATCCTCCTGCTGGTTTTTTTGCTCCGCCAGGCTGAAAGATCTCGCAAATTGAAGCTGTCTTTGTTGACAATGAGCCTCAGGAATGATAAAAGCTAGTGTTGATTTTTTGAATGAAAAAAACGGATTCGATCGTCAAATAGAAGGGCAAAACTTTGCGATCGGAGCATTCACTTTTTCAGTTGAGTAAGAATGCGATAAAACTCGAATGAGTAGCCGGAGACGAAGATGGCATTGAGTAAAAAAGACTTTGAAGGCAAAGAACTGAACAGTGATGATTTCACCTTAGCCGATTTCCAGGATTTTCAGAGTGACGACATCTTTGAAGTCTCAGAATACTTTTATGAATTGATCGGGGATGCCTTCAAAAAAAAATTTATGGTCTATGGCCAGCCATTTATGTCCAGCCCAAAAACAGAGATGGAAGTCTTCGATTGGAACACAAACTCCATACGGACATTCCTGAATTTTTGTTCATACAACTATCTGGGATTTAGCTATCATCCTGAAGTCAAAAAAGCTGTTCAGGAAGCCATCGCAGAGTTTGGAACAGGCGCTGTTTCTGCGCCTCTACTCAGTGGCTACTCGGGAATGCTGCAGCAGCTCGAAGCGAAGATCGCAGAACTCAAAGGTAAAGAGATGGCCGTTGTTTTCCCGACCGGATATGGGACCAATGTCGGAGTTCTTTCAGCACTTCTTCGGCCCGGTGATGTGGCTGTGCTGGACATCCTATCCCACGCCTCCATCTATGATGGCGTTAAACTCGGAGGAGCGGACATCAAAGTTTTTGCCCATAACAATCCCAGTCATCTGGAAAAAGTCCTCAAAAACTTACATACCAGGCGTGTAATGGTCTGTATCGAAGGTGTCTACAGCATGGATGGAGACCTCGCCAACCTTCCGGAATTGATCCCCATCTGCAAAAGATACGGAGCTAAAATCCTAGTCGATGAGGCCCATGCCACACTGATCTTTGGCGAAAAAGGTGGCGGTGTGGCCGAACATTTCGGGCTCGAGGATGAGGTCGATATCTCGATCGGAACATTCAGCAAAGCTTTTGGAGCTATCGGTGGATTTGCTGTAGGAAATAAAAAGCTCATGACCTATATCAGGATGATGGCTCGTGCCTATGTGTTTTCCTGCACGATGGCCCCACATACCGCAGCGGGCATCCTCAAAGTGCTCGAGATCTACAAAAAGGACAAGTCACTCCGAGACCAGCTCTGGGAAAATTTCCATTATATGCACGATAAGCTTCGGGAAGCCGGCCTGGATATCGCAGACACCAAATCTCAGGTTGTTCCGGTTATGGCTGGGAATGATCTGAGGCTTCGCGAGATCAGCAAACGTCTGCAAGAGAGGGGCCTCTACACCGGAATCGTCACCTATCCCGCAGTATCAAAAAACAAGACGCGTCTTCGTCTCTCCGTCTCGGCCAAACACACCAAAGAACAGATGGATGAGTGTGTCCGTATCATTGGCGAAGTTTATGAAAGCATGAAGGACTGGAACAACTTGCGGGCAACAAAATCCCATCAATAGCCTCAATCAGACATAAGTGATTTCAATGGGCCCCCTGGCGGCCTCTTCATGTTGGGCCAACCCTGACAGACCACGATTTCTTGCTTTTTACCCATCAAATTGATATTCTATTTTTAATAGGGCAAAGGTTTTTGTTTCTAAGGAAGACAAATTTGATCGTATCATTTGACATATCAGCCTTTTTGATTTAGTATAACTGATATCATTGGTCGATTGACCGATATTGTCAGTCAATAATAATGAGGCATGATGACCTTGCTAGAACCGCTTTTTGAGTCGGAGAAAAAGGAAAAGATCCTCTTCTTCCTTTACTCCCATGGAGAGGGTTATGCAAGAGAGATCGCTCGGCTTTTCCGGTTCAACCTCAATACTGTCCAGAATCAACTGCAAAGATTGGAAGGCTCTGGAATTTTGATCAGTCGCTCTCGGGGAAAGGTGAGAATGTTCAGCTTCGATCCGCGTTATCATTTAAAAAAAGAGTTGGAAGCGCTCCTCAAAAAAGCCATGATGTATCTTTCAGAGGAAGAGGTGAGAAAGTATTACTGGCCCCGTACAAAAAATCAGCAGACCCAAAAATCCCAAGAGGCTCATGAATTCAATGGAGCCATTTTTTTCGCCTCATCTAATCCGTGGAGCAAGGTCGGGCTGAATAGGTTTATGCCGCCCCACAAAATGAGCAAAATAAACAAGGAAGAGTTCAATCATCAATTTCGAAAAAAATGACGAAAAGAAAAAAGGAACTAAAAAATCAAATCATACCCACTCTAGCACCTGCAGAGAAGAAAAAGGATGCCTACGACAGGTATTTCCTCGTACGCAAAAAGGAAAGGCCCAGAGCCTGCGACCTGATTCCCAGGATTTTTGACACATTCGAACAGTACAGAGAAGGCTTCCCCTATGACCCGAATATCATAGCGGGCTATGCCGAACTCGAAGGGAAGCCTCTTTTTGTCATCGGTCAGAATTGGCGTACCGTAGTCGACAAAAAGATTTTCTCTACAATAACGGCAAAGGGATACTCTCTTGCACTGGAGGTCATGAAACTTGCTGAGAAACATAAAAAGCCTTTGATCACTCTTATCGACACTCCCGGAGGTGACCCTCTCGAGGAGTCAGCAGCGCTCCTTCAATGCTGGAAGATATCCGACTGCATTCGGACTCTCGCAGGACTCAATGTGCCGACGGTGAGTATCATCATCGGTGAGGGCGGGAGCGGCGGAGCGCTTTCCCTTCAGGTGACAGACAGAACCTACATGCTGGAAAACGCAGTCTACTCTGTGATCTCGCCCGAGGGATGCGCTCAGATCCTGATCAAAGATCTCAACAAAAAAAACAGAGAGGAAAAACAGGAAAGACACAGAGAAATGGCCAATCTTCTCAGACCCACGCCTCAAGATATGCTCGAGTTCAAGATCATAGACGGCATAATTAGAGAACCGGAAAAGGGAATCCACAAAGATCCCAGCGCCGCAGCTAAAAACATCAGGTATTTCATCAAAAAAGCTCTGGGTGAATTGAAGAATGAGCCGGTCAGCAGCCTCCTCGACAAAAGATATCAAAGATTCATGAGTTATGGGGCCTGGAAGGAACTCCCCATCGAACAAAAAGTCTCTCCTCCCCGAAGGCTTGCGCGGTTTATGTTAAAGGGAGTGAAGAAAATCTTCAGAAGAGAGAAAAAATCCAGGATCGACGGCGAGGAACATCCAACAGAATGGGTATTGGATGAGACGCACCCGAAGATTTACAAATGCAGAATGTGTGGGCAAGAAACACCGTTCAAGAAATATTTGAAGCACTTCAAAGCTTGTCCCAATTGCGGGAGCCCGGATCGCCAATTTTATATGAGTGCTGATGAATGGATCAGACATCTTGTCGACAGAGGGAGTTTTAAAGAAAGAGATGAGAACTTTATTCCTTTGGACCCCATAAACTTCAGTTTCAAAACAGATGAGGGTACGATCAAAAGATACAGAGATGATATTGAGAGGGATACTGTGAAAACTGGGGTTCATGAAGCTCTAATCATCGGCGCAGCACGGATCAAGGGACAGGACGTTGTCGTGGCTTTTTCTGAGTACGGCTTCAGGGGAGGAAGCTTGAGCTCTGTTGTCGGCGAAAAATTTGTCAGAGCCGTGAATTATGCCAACCAAAAGGGCTGCCCACTCGTTTCGGTATCCATGACAGGTGGAGCAAGAATGCAGGAGGGAATACTGTCGCTGATGCAGATGGCCAAGACAGTCATGGCCTTAACCAGGATTAAAGTCCCTTACATCTCCATACTGGCGGATCCGACAATGGCCGGTTCACTGTCCAGCTATGTCAGCCAAGGCGACATCCATATCGCTGAATCCAACGCTGAGATCGGTTTTGCAGGAACGCGTGTCGTAGAGGGGTACCTGAGAACAAGGATTAGAGATAAAAAAGGCGACTCTCCCCATTGGTATCATCCGGATTTCTATCTCGAGAGGGGGGGCATCAACGAGATCGTCCCGAGAGAACAAATGAAGGATAGGATCCACGATTATTTGGAGTTATTGAAGAAGTTTTAGATTTAGCTAACAAGATTTGGATATCCGATAGCTTCTTCTTGTTTTTAAAATATTCATTGAAGCATCCTTGCATTATTGAGTAAAGTGAGGAAGGTGTATCCTACGCAGTTCCAAATCCGTGATTACATGAATACTCAATAGGTTATTGAGTGCTTCAATTGGGGCATCATAACTTCATTTATCACGGATTTAGAAATACTTCCAGATGCACCATAAAAAAGGAGAAATATCCATGAAAAGCGTACCTCTTATACCTCCCGTGTGCTTAACAGCCACTTACAAATTTGAAAAGTCGGACGACCTGATCGATGTGGTCCAGCATCACTCGGGACATATCTATTCCCGCTGGGACAATCCAACAGTCCAGGAAACTGAAAAAGCCCTTGCTCAGCTCGAGGACTATGCCCACGCACTTGCCTTTGGGTCCGGCATGGCCGCCATCACAACATCAATGCTAGCGTTTCTTGATAAAGAGGGTCGAGTTGTCTACCAGAGGGAACTCTACGGGGGGACTCATGAATTTCTCCATGACTATTTGCCACGCCTGGGTGTCAACACATTGGGGATTAATTGCTATGATGTTGACGGAATTTTATCTGAGATCGAGAGGGGACTAACGATCCTCTATCTCGAAACACCGACAAATCCCACTCTTCGTGTTGTGGACCTCGAACCTCTGGTCGAAGCGGCACACAATAAAGGGGCTGTCGTTTTGCTGGATTCAACCTTTGCATCACCCATCAATCAACATCCCAAAGATTTTGGTGTAGATGTCGTCATCCACAGTGGAACCAAGTACCTCGGGGGCCATCACGATATCACGGGGGGATTCATCTGCTGTGGCGAGAAGCATTTTGACACGATCTGGAAATATCGGAAAATTTTGGGCGGAGTGATGGACCCGCTGACGGCCTTTTTGGCCCGCAGGGGGATGCAAACTCTGGCGCTTCGTGTTCAGCGTCAGAACGAAAGTGCGATGAAAATTGCCCTGTTTCTTGAACAACAAAAAAAGGTCAGAGCGGTTTACTATCCTGGGTTGCCGACCAATCCAGATCATGAGATCGCCAAACGACAGATGAAGGGATACGGCGGCATGCTGAGTTTTGAACTGGATGCGGATTTTGATGCTACAAAAACATTCATGGACAGCTTGAAATTTATCAAACTTGCCCCGAGCCTCGGGGGAGTGACAAGCCTCGCCACACAACCCATAACGAATACACATATTGGCCTGAGTCCAGAATCAAGGGCTCAGGCTGGAATCAGCGAAAGCCTTGTTCGAATCTCTGTAGGCATTGAAGATGTCGATTTGTTGACCCATGATCTTGATCAAGCATTAAAAGCCATCGGTTAAGGAATGAAAAAAAATCCTTACAAAAAGTCCGAATTTTACAAAAAAGTAGATCCTTATAAAAAGATTGCAAACGTATATGATTCCCTATTCGAGCCTCTCAACAGCGGGTTGAGACAAATCGGCTTGAAGATGTTTCCACCCAGGGAGGGAATGCGCGTTCTCGATGTGGGTTGCGGGACAGGCATTCATCTTGAACTTTATCAAAAGACCGGATGTGACGTGTATGGGATCGATCTGTCGCCTTCGATGCTGCAAGTTGCTCGGAAAAGATTGGGTGAAAGCGCAAATCTCCACATGGGAGATGCCTCCAATATGCCCTATTCAGACAAAGAATTCGACCTTATAATTATGTCTACAGTCCTTCATGAAATGCCTTGCGCTGTTCGTTCGGATGTGATCAATGAATCGAAGCGTACCCTAAAGGAGGACGGCAGGATACTACTGATCGACTTCCATCCAGGCCCGATTCGGCCCTTCAAAGGGTGGATATTTAAAAGTATAATCACCCTAGCGGAAGTTATAGCCGGGAGAGAACATTTTAAAAATTATCGCGATTTCATGGCGAATAAAGGTCTGCCAGGATTGATATCCTTGCTTGGATTGTTCGTTGTTAAAGAAAAAATCGTGAGTGGAGGTAATATCGCCCTATTTTTGCTGCGCGCTGAGAAGTGATCATTCAATCCTGCTGTGTTGCTTTTTCGAAGCTAACTTGATATTCTTTTCTAGAATCGATGTTGGGGAAAAACGATCCTTTGGATTGGGGAGAATAGGATGAAAATAACGGCACTCATAGGAAAAAGAATAAGAATTCTCAGGCTGGAACGGGGATTAACCCAGGGGGATATTGAAGCAGCCACGGGTGTCTCCCGGTCACACCTCAGCAAAATCGAATCTGGCAAGGTCGCCAATCCGGGATTGGATACGCTTGAAAAAATTGCAAAGGCGTTAAAGGTGTCCATATCATTTTTATTTCATTTTGATGAGAGAACCCTGAGGAAGAGGGTTCAAGCCATAGAAAAACGAAAGCAAGAGCATAAAAGAGAGATGAATCTCCTCGAAAGTAAAGAAAAAGAGATAAAGAAGCTAAAGAGGGAATTAAGGGCCTTTAAAAAGAAAAAATAGATATATGGAGCCTATCCAGCCAGACTTTTAAAAATGATAGGAAAGACCAGGTCTCGTCGGGATCGGATCATTAGCACTGATTGTTATCAGGAACATGGTCAATTCCTGAGAGCCCAATTCGGAGATATATATAATGCTTTAGGCGCCGTGTCTGACGAGTTTACCGAAAGGCTTGATACGTTAAACCTTCAATGGGCTAAAGCCTTCCTCGATAAAATGTCTTAAGAGAAATCCTGCACTTCATTTCTGAGTTATTCTTGGAGCTTCAAGTTATTCTTCAGGCTTCAGCTTATTCCGCTATCTTCTGGATCTGCTCTTGGAGAGCGCTGTTCAATTCCTCATAACGGTTGTATGCATCTTGACCGGGCCTCTGGTCGGCTTGGATGAGATTGGAGTACAAGTACTCCAGTTGGTCGATCATCATAGGCTGTGCATAACGAAAAGAATCGGTGATGAGCTGTTTCCTGATTTTGGCCAAAGCTTCATTTTCCCCCTTATTTTCTTTGATTGCTTCTTCCACTTTGGCGGCTGCACGGCGTGCTTCACTGAGAGTGTCGCGCACCATAAGAGCGAGCTCTGCCTGAGCTGTCACGTCTGCTTTGGTGATACCCTCTTTGAGGACGCGCGGGTCCATCTTGACTTCGAAAGAGACTCCGCTGCTCCAGCTGCCCGCGGTCAATCGCGCTTGATACATCCCCGGAGGGACCATAGGGCCCGAGCGCTCTGAGCGCCTCGGATTCTCATGCCATGGGCCGGCATATCTAAGGTCCCACACGAATCGGTGCATGCCTGCGCTCTTTACAAGTTTGGGGAGTGGGCCGACACGCTCTTCCTCCATATCCTCTCTCTCCCGGTCTGTCTCTGGGGCCACGGTCTTTTTCTCTGCGCTCGAGAACTCGCGGATCACCTCTCCTTTCGCGTCGAGGACCTCGAGCTTGATCTCTCCGGCCGGTTCATTCGCAAAGTAGTAGTCGATATTCGCACCGGGATCCGGATATTGAGGGGCGTCGGGTTCGCTGGGCCTGCGGGTGAATCGCCCCGTGTAAAGCCGGTAAGGAGCCTTTACTTTGAAGAGATAAGCTTGAGCCGAGGCCATTTTCTCGGAGATCTCATGGAGTGGAGTGAGGTCGTAGAGGATCCAAAAGCTCCTCCCCATAGTAGAGAGCGCCAGGTCTTTGTCCACGATCTTGATGTCAGTCACGGGGGTAACCGGAAGGTTGAGCTGGAAACTCTGCCAACGCTGTCCGTCATTAAAGGATATAAACATACCGAATTCGGTTCCCGCATAGAGAAGTCCCTCTCTTTCGGGGTCCTCACGGACGACACGGACCGGATAGTCACTGGGAATGCCGTTATGTCCCGTGGTTATTCGTGTCCATGTCTCGCCGTAGTTTTCAGTTCTGTAAACGTAGGGTTCAAAATCGCCGAGTTGGTAGCGCAGGATGCAGGCGTATGCTTTTGATGGGACATGCGGCGACACTTCGATCTGCTGCACCCGTCCGTATGGCCCGAGTTCAGGCGGCGTCACCTCTTTCCAGTTAGCCCCACCGTTGCGCGTGATATGGATCGGCCCGTCATAAGCACCCACCCAGATCACTCCGGGCTCGTGCGGAGACTCCTGAATTTCGTAGATCACACTGAAGTGTTCCTCACCGGTTATGTCTGTTGTGATGGGTTCTCCTGATCTCACCTGTGTCTCTGGCGTAAATGCAGTAAGATCCGGCGAGATGATCTCCCAGGTCTGTCCTCCGTTTTTTGTGACATGCACATATTGTGAAGTGTGGTAGACCTTATCCGGATTATGTGGGGACACATGAATAGGTGCAACTCTCTGGAACCGGAAAGCCAGATCCTTGGGGTTGTGGCCGTAGAGATTCCAGAAGCCTACGTAATACTGTTGCTCCTGGCCGGTCCTCCGGTTATAGACGCCGAAACGCCCCTTACAGTTGGCATATACGATATCAGGGTCACCAGGTTTGGGGACAGCCGGCCCTGTTTCACAACCTCCGTGCTCCTCCCAGAGGGCGGTATGTCCTCCAGGAAGGTTTAGGGGTGGAAAACTGGGCACAGAGATCGTGGTGTTGTCCTGCTGTCCTGCATAGAGCCGATAGGGGAAGTCATCGCTGACGTCTACTTGGTAAAGTTCGGCGGTGGGTTGATTGTATTGCGTAGACCAGGTCTTTCCTCCATCTAGAGTCACGTTCGCCCCACCATCATTGGATTGGATAAAGATATCCGGATTGTCTGGATTGATCCACATGTCGTGATTGTCCCCGTGGGGAACGGATTGACGCTTCCATGTCTTCCCAGCGTCCGTGGATTTGTAATACCCCTCAGCCATGGCCCAAAGGATATCTGGATTCTTGGGATGGGCTTCCAGGTTGGTGTAGTAAAAGGGACGGTTCCGAATGGGCTGATAATCTGTGACCTGGCTCCAGGTATCCCCGCGATCATCAGAGCGGTAGAGTCCCCCCTCTTTTTCGGGCGCTTCGATGAGGACGTAGACACGATTAGGATCCCCAGCCGATACGGCAAGATCACTCTTTCCCCGAAGGCCCTGTGGGAGTCCGTTGGTCAGTTGGGTCCAAGCATCTCCACCATCGGAACTCTTATAGACACCTCCCTCCATGCCGCCGCTGATGATGGTCCAGGGTTTTCGTTCTGCGCGCCACATGCAAGCGTAGATCGTGTTCGGGTCGTCGGGAGCAAACTCCAGGTCCACAGCCCCTGTCTCATCGGATATGAAAAGAACCTTCTCCCAAGACGTGCCGCCGTCCTTTGTGCGATAAACACCCCTTTCAGGATTCGAAGCAAAAGGATTTCCGATAGCGGCCACATAGACCACTTCAGGATTCTCTGGATGGATGAGGACGGCTCCGGAGTTTCCTGTTTTTTCGAGCCCAAGATGGGTCCAAGTCTTTCCCGCATCAATAGACTTATAAACACCTTTTCCGATGATGACATTGCTGCGGAGTCCGTCCGAGCCGGTAGCGACATAGAGAATTTCGGGATCCGAGTCAGCAACCCTAATGGCACCTATCGAGCCGGTCGCAAAGTAATCATCGGAGACACATGTCCAAGTTGATCCGTAATTTTTTGTCTTCCAGACGCCGCCACCGACTGCGCCCATGTAGAAAGTTGAAGGCTGGTCACGATGGCCGGCGACTGCTGTCACGCGGCCTCCGCGCGAAGGCCCCACCATTCGATACTTCAGTCCCTTGAACAAATCTACAGAATAGGACTCATTACTCGAGGAATTTTCTTGGGCTCCAGCATTTCCAGCTACAAATACGAATAAAATTATCAGAGTCGTCATGATAGCGATCTTTATGCGCATGGCTTAGTCTCCTTTCCGTATGGATTGCTTCAGACTCATGGAAGCAATAAAACCGGCTAAACCCGGGCTATTCTCGAGTCAAAGTCGTCGTCAATAGCCGTGAAAAAAAAGAAGCTGTGGTTGTCTACGGCAACTCCTTTTTTATGAATAGCTCAGGTTAAATATATAAAAGGATAATCAAGCGGTCAATACGGAAAAATTCTCAGTTAGAGAAAACGATCCCCTGGCTTTGTTCTGCTTTGCTCTTGTATGAATCATGATGGTATACTGGAGAAAATTTGCCATGTTGAAAAAATCAAAATTCTTTCTCTTCACTCTTTATCTGGCCTTAGGTCTGATCGGTGCTGTTATGCCATCATGCAGATCCACAGAAACGGTAAGTCTCCCCTATAAGGTTGAACGAAACTCCTATTACCAGGATCTCATTCTGGATATTTCGCGCAAGGGGAAAATAGACATTGCGCATACGGAGGACTATCTCGATAGAGAAAACAACAGAGAAAAAAAACACGTTCTGTTTTCGCAAGATATTCGGCCGGTCGATATGAATGGAGCGAAAAAATTCATATCCAAGAATTTTGATCTCCTCATGCAAACTCCCGGCGAGATCTCTCAGGAGCTTTATTTTCCGGGCGGGAACAACAGGATTCTTGTCCATGCCCGCGGTACAAATTTTGAGGGAGAAGCGGCACAAATGAGAGTCGGAGTGGATGACAGTGAACTCGGAGTTGTGGACGTCCTCCCTGAATTAGACAGCTATGCTTTTCCGATGCAACTGGATGAAGGACACCATCGGATACGCATCTCGTTCCTCAACGGAGAACAGCAGCGCAAACTGGTCATCACAAACGTAAAAGTGGATCGGGTTGTTATTGACTACCCCACGTTCATTCATACATATATGGCTATGCGCCTTCAAGACGACACCCTGAACGGATTTGAAGAAACGACTTTTGTCATCATGGGAAAAATCAACAGCGTATCCAGACGTTCCCTGTTTATGCCCTCACCCTCACGGGTTGAAGTCATGCTGAACATCCTCGAAAACACAACATTACAATTTGCGGCAGGAATCGACGAATATGTTTGGAGCGCCGAATCTTCCGGATGTGAATTTCAGGTGATTTTCGAGGAAAATAATAAAGAGCATATTTTGTACAACGAAAAATTTCAGCCATATGAAAATGAGAGTCACAGGAAATGGTACGAAGTGAGCATCGATCTTTCAGAGTTCCAGAGCATAAAGGGAATCTTAAGGTTCGAAACCAGGCCTTTGTCTTCCCAAAATGCAGAAAACACTACCAATTTGGGCTACGTCCTGCTGGCCAATCCCAGAATCATTTCCCCGCGCACGGTAACGGAGCCTAATATCGTCCTTATTTCTATAGACACGTTGAGAAGGGATCATCTGAGCACGTATGGATATACAAAGAAAACGAGTCCATTTTTGGATAGCCTAGCCGCAGAATCTGCTGTCTTTGAGAATGCTATTGCCCAGGCCCCCTATACGGTCACTTCGCATATCACTATGATGACATCCCTGTGGCCGAGCGTTCATCAGATTCTCACTCATGATTACCAGGACAGGCTTTCACCGAAGTGGCTGACTTTGCCCCAAATATTAAAGGCCAGTGGGTATTTAACGGGTGGTTTTACCGGCGGAGGTCAGGTCAGTGCCGTATACGGGTTTGACAGGGGAATGGATGTTTATGACTGTGAGGGAGGCAGGTCGGAGAAAATTTTTCCTAAAGCCATAGAATGGATCGCCAAAGCCCAGGGGAATCCTTTTTTTCTATTCTTACACACATATGACGTCCACATGCCCTATGAACCCCCTCCTCCGTATGATAGCCTTTTCGATCCTGAGTACAATGGGACAGTTTGGAGATGGACCGAGGAATGTGTGAAAATCATCGATCCGAAGCTTTTCAACCGCATCCTTGACCTTTATGACGGAGAGATCTGTTATGTTGATGCCCAGATCCAACGGGTGGTTCAATTTTTGAGAGAGCAAGGCCTTTTTGAGAATACCATGCTCATCATAACATCCGATCACGGCGAAGAGTTTATGGAGCACGGAACCATGGCGTGCCATGCTCATACCCTTTATAATGAGCTGCTTTTCATACCTTTGATCATAAAATTTCCGGATGGACAATGGGCGGGACGAACGATCCCAAATCAAGTGGCGCTGAACGACCTGATGCCCACAGTGTTGGATTACCTGGACATCCCGTTCCCTCCTCACTCTCAAGGACAATCCCTCTTGGATCTCTTCCTGGAAAAGGCCGGATCGGATGTGCAGAGGCCCATATTTAGTGAACAGATCGTGCTTAAAGATGATCCCCGGGTTGAAGTGTCCGTTCAAACCTTATCCGAAAAGTATTATCAGAGGTTAGGTCTTCCCGCTGAATACTTCGATCTTAAGAATGACCCAGGGGAAAGGCACGATCTCTTGGAAAGTCAGAAGAAAAAAGCATCAGTATTCAGGCAATACATTCGAGAATATGTGACATCCAATAGAAAATTGGCAAAATTGGGATTAGAAACAAACGGAAGCCGAAGTCAGAAAATGGATAAAGCCACTCTGGATAGGCTCAAAGCGCTCGGCTATATCAAATAAGCCCTGGAAATAAACCGCAGTTGACTCTGCTGTGTGTTTGGATGTCACGAAGGAGAGCGAATTTTTTCAAGATTCTTTGATTGCGCTAAAACCGATCAATTTTTGAGCGCTTTCATCCCAGAGGTGTAACTTGAGGGACCGCAAACTTTTTCGGATAGTCACGGGTTGGATCTTCTGAAGCTCTGGCTCTGAATTGTAACACTTCTCCAGATTATAATTGGGGATCAGCGGCCTGATGTGGTGGATGTGGTGAAAGCCGATATTTCCTGTGAACCACTGGAGCGCTTTGGGGAGTTTGTAAAAGGAGCTCCCTTCGGTCGCCGCTTTGATCCGGTCCCAATCTTTCTGGCGGGACCAATACATGCCTTCAAAATTGTGCTGGATATAAAACATCCAGAGACCCAACATTCCTCCAAAAAATGTGATGGGGAGTTGGATGAGGATAAATGTTTTGAATCCAACGGCGTAGCTTATGAGCACAACAAAGGCCAAAATGACAATATTGGTCAAATAAATATTATTTCGCTCGCTCTTTGTCTCGTACCTTATGGGAAGACGCTGGGCGATGAGAAATATGAAAACAGGACCGAGAATGAATGTGATAATGGGATTCCTCGCCAACCGATACACCATTTTTTTCCATCGCGGTGCCTCAAGGTATTCCTCTCTAGTCATGGTCCAGTAGTCTCCTGAGCCGCGGCGGTCGAGGTTGGCCACAGTGGCGTGATGCCTCCAGTGAGAAGCCCTCCACTTTTCAAAGGGCGTGAATGTGAGGATTCCAAATATGTTTCCGAAAATACGGCTTGCCTTTTTTGAAGAAAAGAAAGACCCGTGCGTACAGTCGTGAAACAGGATAAAGATGCGGACCATGAACAGGCTGGCCGGCACAGCCAGGAGGAGGATCACCCAGTAAGGGTACCCTGACTGAAGGCCTCGGATCATCACATACCAAAGAATCAGGTAGGGGATGCAGGTGTTTATGATCTGCCAGAGGGATTGGTACAGAGTCGGATTCTCGAATCGGGCTGTCGCCTGGTACCAGGCTGGCCTGGATGTTTGGCTTTGTGGGCCATTCGGATGATAAAACATATTCTGCTCCAAAAATAGCTTCTTCAAAGAGAATTTTCAGAAAGAGATCATGATCAAACGTTCAGTGAAGGTGAGTGTCTAATGGTTTGTGGCGTTCAACGTTAATTCTCAGGGAGAAAATACCCATTTTTTGCCAAATTGTCAAATTCCGAATATCCGGGAAATGGTGTGGAAAAAGATGTAAAAAATTGCCCTTCCCAAAATTTTTTTTGTTGATTATTACGTAGTATTGTATATAATCTATTTCTTAATCAGATACAGATTACAAATATGATTCATGTTATCCTCGTATCGAGGAGGTTCGAAGGTAAACCAGGTTTACAGCATTCAATGTCCGTGATCGTTTTTTAGATGAAGAAAAACGAAGGAGATTAACATGCTTAAAGCGTTGATTTTATTTATCGTGGCACTTCTCCTTTTTGCCCTTACGGGATTTTTACTTGAGATTTCTAAGAACACCTAGGTTTTCATTCAATACCCAAGAGAATAGGGGGAGGTTAGGGGACCCTCCTCAAATTAGGGTCATTTATTGACTTGGCTTTTCTCTGATCCCAAGGTAGTACATGGAAAACTACACTCTTGCGTTGTTGAATCCGAGAAGAGCTTTGACCTTGGAGGTGGCAGAATCAGAGATGGAGTAAAATGTGGGGAGTATGATCAACGTAAAGAAGGTCGATGTTGTCAGTCCTCCGATTATGGCGACGGAGATCGGCGCCCACATCTGTGCCCGCCTTCCAGCTGCCGGAAAGAGTTGAGGGGCAAGAAAAGGCAGGGCAAGGGGCAAAACGCCGAATATGGTAGTGATGGCCGTCATGATGATGGGTCTCATTCGGTCTTTTCCGCCCTGAATAATGGCTTCATTCTTGCTTATACCGGACTTTCTTAGAGTGCGGATGTGGTCTATGAGGATAATTCCGTTGTTCACCACGATTCCGAACAACGTCAACAGCCCTAAATAGGATGTGGTATTGAGCGTGATGTTCGTGAGGGAGAAGATGACCGCCACACCAAAGAGTGCTAGAGGCACGGTGAGCAGGATCGTAAGGGGGTGGACGAATGATTCGAAGAGAGACGCCATGATGATATAGATGAAGATCAACGCAAGGATGATAGCCATGTTCGATTCGCTTTCTGACTCCTGAAAACGCCTCCATCCGGACCCCAGGCTCCAGCTGTATCCTTCGGGAAATGGAATGGTGCTCATAACCTGGGTGATTATACTCGAGATACCCATCATGCCGCTCGATTTTGTGTTGACACGGATGATCAATTTCGACTTTTTGTTTTCTTTTCGAATGGAGGTCGACCCCATACGGTAAGAGATGGTTGAGACAGCAGAGATCGGGATCCGCTTGGATTCGGTCGGCAGGCTGATATTCCTGAGGTCTTCTTCACTGAATTCGTCGTCTCCGTGCATCTTAAGGATGATGTCGATCTCCTTGTTTTCTGTTTTGAATTTTCCGATGGGTCTTTCCGAGATGGAAGAGGAAATGGTCTGAGCCACCATCCGGCTGTTCACGCCGGAACTCTCCGCTTTCTTTCGGTCCACTTGGACCATCAACTGCGTATCTCCCCCCTCCAGGTCGCTCGTCACATCTTCCACATCTTCTACGGAACGGATCTTCTCGATGACCATAGGAGCGAGTTCAGTCAATTTAGTGTAATCCAGGCCGATGAGCTCAACCTCTATGCCCATAAAATGGCCATGACGGCCTCGGCGCTCAGCATACTCATACTCAATTCCTGCGCGCTTGGGCAAGATCTCCTTCAGTCGTTCCTTGATCTCGACTACCGAAGGACCCTCTTCGGTTAAAGCCAGCTCTATTGAGCCGCGGAACCGGCCTTGGCGTGAATTTCGAGTTCCGAAGTCCGTGGTCAGGTACTTTATAGCCAGCTCTTCTTTCCTTGAAAGCAGCAGTTTCTCATAGGTGCCGAAGAGGGATTTCATTTGATCCAGAGTAAAACTTCGAGGCATGTAGACTGACATGTCAATCTCACGCTCATCACTGCTCGGCATGTACTCCCGCTCGATATGCCCCAGCATGTAAAAAGAGATGGCAAAGATGCCTATGGCCGCTCCGACGACAAGGAGTTTGCTCTTCCAGTTCTTGATGGTAAAACTGATTATGCGCTCGTATGTAGCCGTGAGTTTGATAAGCCACTTCGCCTTCTGCTTAGCCGTCCCTGCTAACAGGCGGCTGCTGGCCAGTGGGATGAAAGTCAGGGCCACCAGCAATGAGGCGATCAATGCCAAAGAGATGGTCAGCGCGAAATCCTGCATGAAGCGGCCGAATCCTGACGATGACATAAAGCCCAAAGAGATAAACACGACCAAAGTTGTCAATGTGGACGCGGTGACAGCCAGGGCGACTTCCGAAGCACCCGTCATAGAGGCCTTCAACGGCTCATAATTTTTTTCCTGGCGCAACCGGAAGATGTTTTCCAAGACGACAACGCTGTTATCCACAAGCATGCCCACAGCCATCATCAGGCCGCTCAACGATATGATGTTGATGGTTATCGCAGATCGGAAAATCGCCCGGTAGAGATACATAAAACTGAAGGTGAAGACCATCGCCATGGGTATGGCAATGGCAATGATCACAGTGGTCCTGAATTTCCTCAGGAAGACAAACAGCACGATCACAGCAAGAAGCCCACCAACAACCCCCGATAGTGTCAGATCCTTAAGACTGCTCAAGATATCCTCGGATTGGTCCCAGTAGTAGATGACATTCATATTCTTCAGAGAAGATTCGCTCTCCTTGATCTGTGCCATAGTTTCTTTGACCGCATTACACACATCGACGATATTGGCATTCGAAGCGCGATAGATCTGGAAGCGGACAGTCTCATTTCCATTGAGCCGGTTAAAGTCGTCCTTCTCCGGATAGTCATAGGTCACATGGGCCACATCGGCGATAGTCAAGCCTTTTTCATTGAGAGGAAGCCTTTTGACTTCCTCAAGGACTTTTAACTCACCCGGAATTCGCGTGACATAACGAACCTGTTCGTCCTCAACATATCCGGCCGAAATGTTGATGTTGTTGTTGCGGATAGTGTTGATGAGGTCCATGATCCGGATCGAGGAGGAATAGAAGACCTCTGGTTTCAAGTATATGGTGAGGACTTTGTTCCGGATTCCTCGAATATCCACATTGGCAACCCCTTCGATCCGCTCTAGCTCTTGTGTGATGTAATTTTCCGACCAGTAGTAGAGGTTGTCGAGGTCACCCGGAAGAGCCAGGCTGAACTGGATCACTGGGCGGTCATTAAAGGAAAATCGGCGGATGCGGATATTCTCGATGTCGTCCGGTAATTCGTTGCGGATCTGGTCGATCTTGTCTCGGATCTCCATGGTGGCTAGATCCATGTTGGTCCCTCCCTTGAACTGCATGTGGATGTTGGAGGAGGAAGAGGACGATGTGGAGCTTATGCTGTCCAGGTTGTTGATCGTGGAGAGGATATCTTCCAGAGGACGCGTAATGATCCGCTCCACTTCTTCAGGGGATGAGGAGGGGTAGGGGACTTGGACCATTAGTCCCGGAAAAGATGTATCTGGCATCATCTCCAACGGGAGTTTAACGATGGAGATGATCCCTATGGTGACAAAGACCAACATCACCACTATCACGGACACTGGTTTTTTTATAGCAAATTGAGGAAGATTCATGTCTCTCTCTTTTTTGCGCTCTCTGGAGAAAGAGTGGGTTTCACACTTTTTAATAATTGAATCAACTTGGATTCGCTTTCACCAGTGGTTTGTTTTTCTCTGACAACCCAGTCGTAGATCAAGGGGATAAAGACGAGCGTGAGGAATGTGCCGAAGATCAGGCCGCCAATGAGGGTCAATGCTAGAGGGATACGGATCTCGAAACCCTCGTTAAAATCCAGAGCCATGGGCAGTAGTCCCAGGACTGTGGTGATCGTCGTCATCAAGATGGGTCGCCATCTCACCTGAGCTGCGGTCTTGATGGCCTCCAATTTTTTCATCCCCTGATCCTGGAGCTTTCCGATATAATCCACAAGGACGATGGCGTTGTTCACGATGATACCAGAGAGAATGACCAGGCCGATGAGCACGATTACGTTGATGGACATGCTGAAGATAAATCCGATGATCACCACTCCGATGATGCCCAAAGGGATCGTGAACATGATGATGAATGGTTTCTTGAAGGACTCGAACTGGGAGGCCATCACTAGATAAACCAGGAAGATCGCGAGAAAAATAGCGAAGATCATGGAGGAAAAAGCCACATCCTGCTCCATGCTCTGACCTGCCAGGTAGATCGAACAATCGGGAGGCCGGTCTATGCTTTGAACCTTTGACAGCACTTGTTCTTTGGCGTCATCCAGAGAAATGCCGGAGATATTACCGGTGATGACAGCAGATTTCTGTTGCCGGATCCGCCTGATTTCTGCTGGGCCTTCACTGATCCGGATATCCGCCAGGGCTTTGAGCGGCACCATAACACCCATTCCGTTTTGGATGTTGATGCGGTTGATCTTGTCCACACGGTCGCGGGAATCCTCTGAGAGGCGGACACGGATGTCGACTTCGCGGTCGCTCTCTATAAAACGAGTGGAGACTTCTCCTTCGATCATGTTCCGGATCTGAGAACCCACTGAGTTGATGGTCATGTTCTGCGAGGCCAGAATGGCGCGGTTAAAGACGATCTGAATCTCCGGATATCCCTCTTCCATGCTGGATTTGAGGTCAATTATCCCTTCAATGCCCCTAAGTTTCTCGAGGAGCTCATCGGAAACCCTTTTGATGACCTCAAGATTGTTGCTCGAGACCACCACTTCCAGCGGGGCCTTAAAAGAAAAGAGGCGAGGTTTGTAGACTTTCGCCTTGGTCGTGGGGAATTTTTCCAGGTCGGCCCTGACACGGTCCATGATGCAGTCTTCCTTTTTCCCAAGGATTCCCTGTTTCAATCGGACGGTGAATTCCGAAAGATTCTCACGCTCTTCCTGAAAAGAAATGCCCCCTCTGGACCCTTTTCCGACCAGCTCGTAGATGCTATCGATCTCTTTATACTGCTGTAGAGTCTTGGAGATGTCTGAGACAATGGCCGCATTCTCTTTCAGGGATGTTCCCGGTTGGAACTCGATATTTATCAGGAATTCTCCCTGAGAGATGACAGGGATGAGTTCCTGCCCCATGAAGCGGGATATAAAGATGCAGACAAAGAACAGAACAATAACAGAGGCAACGATAATTTTTCTCCGCGCAAAAGAAATATCTTGAGATTTTTTGTAGCTCTCAAAGAATTTATCGTACACTTTATCTAAAGGTTTAAAAATGAACTTGAGCCAACCGGTCAGTTTTTCTTTGGTCGTCTCCCGGCGAAGAGTGGAGTTTAGCATGGGTACAAGCGTCAGCGAGACAACCAGTGAGGCTAGCAGCGAATAGGTGACAGTGAGCGCCATATCCTTGAACAACTGCCCTGCAATCCCTTCGACAAAAACAATGGGGAAGAAAACGGCCACAGTGGTGAATGTGGAAGCGGTGACAGCTCCCGCTACCTCGGATGTTCCCTCGAGTGCAGCCGTGTAGAGGTCGGCCCCTTTTTCTCTGTATCGTTGGATAGACTCCAGCACCACGATCGAGTTGTCCACCAGCATCCCGATCCCTAATGCCAGGCCTCCGAGGGAGATGATGTTCAGAGTGATGTTGGATGAATACATCAGGAAGAATGTGATGATCACCGAAATGGGAATGGCCGCACCGATGATCAATGTGCTCCGAAAATTTTTCAAGAAATAGAGGAGGACCAGTATAGCAAGACACCCCCCGATCACAGCGGTCCGTTTGACCTCGTTTATAGTGTTCTTGATGAATTTTGCCTGGTTGGTGATCACCAGGTAGTCCATGCCCCTAGGCTGCAGGATATTTTCACGAACGTGTATGAGTCTTTCAGTTACGGCATTGGATACGGAAACTGTGTTGGCGTCCGCAGCGCGGTAGATGGCCGCTTCGATGCATTCCCGGCCATTGATCCGCGAGATGACCTTCCGTTCCTTGTATCCCCGGTAGACATCAGCGATACTTCCGAGGGTGATCTGGACATCCCCGCGCTTTTCGATGATGATGTTTTTGATCTCCTCGACTTCGACGAACTGATTTACTGTCCGGACCAGGTACTGGCTGTCTTTTTGCTTGAGTATTCCTGCTGAAAGATTGACGTTCTCCTGGGCCAAGCGGCTGGCCACTGTGGTTATCGGGATATTGAGCAGGCTGAGCTTTTGCTCATCTAGGTCAATATGGATCTCGTCCTCCAGCCCTCCAGAGATTGAACAGGCAGCCACGCCTTCGATCGTCTCCAGGGATTGTTTGACCTCTCTTTCGGCGATATAACGAATGCGAGCGAGGTCCATGTCTCCGGTTAGCCCCAGTTTCATGATCGGTTCCTGATTGGGGTCGTACCTGAGGATGATGGGTTTTGCAGCGCCGACAGGAAGCCGGATAAGGTCCAGCTTTTCCCTGAGCTTCAATGTGGCAAAATCCATGTTGGTGTGCCAGGCGAATTCAATTGTAACTTCGGAGAGCTCTGCCCGGGATACCGAAGAAATGCGCACAACGTTGTCCACAACGCCGCAAGTTTCTTCGATGGGTTTAGAGATGATGTTCTCGATCTCAGAAGGAGCGGTTCCCGGATATTCGGTTTGGATGGTCAGAGTGGGGTAAGAGATCTTCGGGAGGAGGTTCAGCCGCAGTTTTGAATAAGAGATGAATCCGAAGATGATCGCCGCCAAGGTGAACATAAAGATGGATACAGGATGATTGATGGAAAACTTGACGAGTTTCATTGAACGACTTCGACCCTTTCTCCGTCTTCCAGGCCTTCCACACCGACTGTCACGATGACCTCACCTGGCTCAAGGCCGCTCAGGACTTCGACATAATCTTCTTCCCTAAGCCCCAGCGTGATCTCCCGTTGAGAAACCATATTTTGATCCATCACAAAGACGAAAGTTTTGTTCTGCTTATAAAGGATGGCTTTCCGCGGGATGACTAGTACGTTTTCCTTGTTCCCGATAACGATTTTGGTCTCTACAAACATACCTGGTTTGAGATGCAGAGTCTCATCGAAGACTTCGATCGTCACTTTAACTGTTCCTGTCTGGACATCAACCCGCGGATTGATCAATTTGACACTTCCCTGAAACGTGGATCCTTCAATGATTTCTGTATTGACTTCGGCGGGCATGCCTGTTTTCAGCTTGATAGAGTCGGATGTCGGGACATAGACCCGGATCAACAAGGGCGAAAAGTCCTCAATCGTGAAGACCTGCTGGTTGGCGTTTACTCTGGTTCCGACTTCAATCAGGCGTTCGGTGATATAGCCATCAGAGAGCGACCGTATCTTTGTCCAATTCAGCTGGAGTTCGAGATTTTTGAAGTTTTCCTGCCGGTTTTCATAATCGAGCTGTCTTTGCTTGGACGTCGCTTCGGTGGTCTGGAACTCTTGCTCGGAAATCAGGTCTTTTTTGATGAGTTCTTGACTCCGGTTGAAATTGGCTTCTGCCTCCTCGAGGGCGAGCTTTGCCTGTTCCAGCTGGATCTTCGCCTGCTGGTAGCTGATCATTATTTCTTTGTCATCTAGGAGAGCAAGTACGTCGTTTTCTTTGACGTATGCCCCTTCTTCCTTCACGATCTGTTTCACATAGGCGGAAAGCCTGGCAAAGATCTCGACTTTGCGCTCCGGTTCCACAATGCCGTTGAGAACCAGGTACGAATTCAGGTTTTTCCTTTCAACCGGCTTCACATTCACGAGAGCGGCGTTGCCTTCTCCGCCCTCACCGCCTTGTCCCATTCGGGCGAGCATTTCCCTGACCCGTTCTTTGGGAATCCGGCCCGATTTGATCGCTTCTTTCATGCTGTCCGGAATATCGAGTTTGTCGACATCGATGTCTTTCAGGTCGACTCCTGTTTTGCCCCCTTCTCGAGAATCTGCCTGCGGTTTCTCTTCCTCTCTTTTTTGCAAATCTCCTTGATCTGGAGATCTTTTGCCTCCTGTCTGTTCCACCTGATGAGGGTCTGTTTTTCCCTCAGTGCCGGCTTTATCGGATTTTCCGCAGCCGAATGTCAGTAAGAATATCGCAGCTAACATAAATATGACTAGTTTTCGCATGATACCACCATTTCGTTTATTTCCGATTCATTCTTGTCGCACGTTTGAAACACTTTTTTCTCAGCGCGCGAAACAACTGAGCGAGAAAATACATCTATTTCTTATGTTACATTACTAAAATGCTGAGATGCATTATAATCACTTACAAATATTAGACGGTGTTCTCTCGATTTTCTTCCATATAAGCTTGACAACCTGAATAGTCAAGAATGGTTTTTTATTATAAACGATAAGCTTTTTCATATAAAGCTCCATTTGTTTGACGTTGCTCATTTTTGTATAATCAACTTCTCAATCATATTTAGCTATGTGGTCGCTATGAACGTTCAACCTCTTTCATTACGGACCAAAATCATTATCAGCTTCCTCGTGGTCATAATCGTGGGAGGATCGTTATCGTTGTATTTTGGGTCGCGCCTGGTCAAAAGGACAATCATTTCCCAGGCTCAAGCTAAAGTCGAACACGATTTAGCGGCAGCATGGATGGTGTTTAACGAAAAATTGAATGATGTCAAAGAAATTGTCGATTTCACAGCTTCGAGAGAAAGCATCCAGGACGCCATCAAACATGATCGGCAAGATATTCTCTTTAAGTACCTCTCTCGGGTGCGGAACGAGAATGGCCTGGATATCCTAACCCTCACAGATAACAAGGGAAAAGTTATTCTCAGAACCAGAAATCCTGAGGTAATCGGAGATTCTCAAGCTGAAGATGAAGTCATCAGTATGGCCTTGAAGGGCGGAATTTGTTCCTTCCCTCAAATTGTCACCCGGTCTGAGCTCCTGAAAGAAGCCCCGGAATTGGCCGAACAAGCCTATATGGTATTTATAGAGACTCCCAAAGCGGCACAGAGACCCGAGAAGCGGGAAGAGAATGGAATGATGCTCAAGGCCGCATCCGCCGTTGTGGATGAGAACGGTGAAATACTCGGTGTTCTCTATGGTGGGCTTCTCATCAACCGGAATTATGAAATTGTCGATCGCGTGAAGGAAATTGTCTACAAGGACGAGAAATACAAGGGCCGCGAGATCGGTACAGCGACGATATTTCAACACGACCTTCGCATCTCAACAAATGTCAAAGATGAAGCAGGCAACAGAGCCATCGGGACCCGTGTCTCCAAAGAGGTGAGCCAGGCTGTTCTTGTTGAAGGGAAACCATGGATCGACCGTGCATTCGTGGTCAACGATTGGTATATTACCGCTTATGAGCCGATCAGGAACATTTCTGGAGATATCATCGGTATTCTTTATGTGGGAGTGCTGGAAAGGCCGTACATCGATACCACTAATCGCGTCATACTGGCTTTTAGTGTCATTGCGATCCTCAGCGTTGTGTTGCTTTTGATTCTTCTCTTTATCTCAACAACGCGGATCATTCACCCCATCAAGGAGATGGTCTTCGCCACACAAAGAATAGCTGAAGGGGATCTGTCCCATAAGGTCGATGTCAAATCCAAGGATGAGGTCGGTATCTTAGCCGATTCTTTCAATCAGATGACGACCGACCTGAAGACAGCTAATGAGAAACTCATCGAATGGGGCAGAACCCTAGAGAAAAAGGTGGAGGAGAGAACAAAAGAATTGAGAGAAGCTCAGGCTCATCTTTTCCAGACGGAGAAGCTGGCATCCCTGGGCAAACTGGCTGCCGGTGTTGCTCATGAGATCAACAATCCCCTGGGAGGAATACTCATTTACAGTCATCTTCTGCTTGAGGACCTAGATAAAAACAGCCCCTATCATAACAACCTGGAGAAGATCGTCAAAGAGACGACCCGATGTAAAGATATTGTCAAGGGGCTGCTTGAGTTTGCGCGGCCCAAGGAGCCCGAAGCCACATTGACGAATGTGAACGAACTCCTGAATAAGTCACTCTCTCTTATTGAATCTCAAAGCCTTTTTCAGAATATCCAGGTTGAAAAGCGGTATTCAGCGGACCTTCCTCTCATAGTCGCAGACAGTGCTCAACTCCAGCAGGTGTTCATGAATATCATCCTCAATGCTGCCGATGCCATGCAAGGAGAAGGCCGGTTGACGCTGCGAACGTCCCTGAGTTCAGATGGAGAAGACCTTATCATTGATTTCTCAGATACAGGACCGGGGATAAGAGAAGAGGACATGGAAAAGATCTTCGATCCTTTTTTTACAACCAAAGAGGTTGGACACGGAACTGGTCTGGGCCTTTCGATCAGCTACAGCATTATTCGTAAACATCAAGGAACGATCGACGTCCAGAGCACATTTGGGGAAGGGGCCACCTTTACGATAAAGCTCCCTATTGCTGGAGGAATTGAGGATGACTGAAAAAGCCAAGATTCTCATCATCGATGATGATGAAGCCATTTTGGATTCATGCACTCAGGTCCTCGAAAAAGCCGGGTATTCTATCAAGGCGGCTCAAGATGGCGAGGGAGGTCTCAAACTTTTCAGCAGCGAATCCTTTCAAGCGGTTCTTCTTGATTTAAAACTGCCAGGTTTGGATGGAATAGAGGTATTGGACCGAATAAAGGCGGAAAATCCTGTAACGCCCGTCATCATCATGACAGGCTATGCCTCCGTGGAATCGGCAGTCGAAGCCATGAAACAAGGGGCCTTTGATTATATGGCCAAACCGTTCAGTCCCAATGAGTTGCGGGTGACCATCAGAAAAGCCCTGAACAACCGAAAGATGCTCATGGAAAATCTTTACTTGCGCAAGGAACTGGAGGCAAAAAGTGAGTTTGACCTCATCGTCGGAAAAAGCGAAGCCATGAATGTCGTTCTGGATATGGTTAAAAGAGTTAGCCCCTCAGAGAGTACTGTTCTGATCACAGGAGAGAGCGGGACAGGAAAAGAAATGCTGGCGCGAGAGATTCACAGCCATAGCCTCAGGCGTAACGGTCCCTTCGTTGTTGTGGACTGCGGTGCTTTGGTGGAGACACTTTTCGAAAGCGAGCTTTTCGGCCACACGAGAGGATCTTTCACGGGAGCTTATGAGACTAAACACGGTCGGTTCGAAGTGGCTCACGGAGGGACAATTTTCCTGGATGAGATCAGCAATATCAGCCTCAACATCCAGGCAAAGCTTCTCAGGGTCATACAGGAGAAAGAGATCACACGGGTTGGGAGTTCAAAACCCATTAAAATAGATGTCCGGATCATTGCTGCCACACATGAGAACCTGACAGAAGCTGTGAAAGAAGGCAAATTTAGGGAGGATCTCTTCTATCGCTTGAGTGTTGTGCCTATCCATCTCCCCCCTTTGAGGGATCGAAAAGAAGATATTCCCCTCCTCGTCGATCACTTCCTCCGCAAGTATAACAAAAGATCAAAAAAAAACATCGAAGGAATCGATCCCAAAGCTGGTAAACTTTTGATGGAGCACAGTTGGCCCGGGAACATTCGGGAACTGGAAAACACGATCGAGCGCGCGGTTGTTCTTGTCCGGAACGATCAAATCGGGCTAGAGGACCTGATCTATCATGGGATCGGTTCAACTTCGACTATTTTCGAGACAGTCGGGGGAAGGTACAAAGCATTGGATCAGATCGAAGAAGAATACATTAAAGTTGTATTCTACAGCCTGCACGGGAATAAAAGCCAAACAGCCAAAATCCTTGGGATCGACAGGAAAACCCTCCTCTCCAAGCTCAAACGATATAACATCCAATAGCGTTATCCAGTAAGTCAAAACTGTACAGCAACTAGGGAATTATTCCACATTTCTTCATCTCCGCTCTGTATCACTCATAGCTGATTTTCATTAGGATAAGCACATATTCTCCTGGTAACTTAAAAAAGCCGGGAATTTTCTATTGATAAAGTGTTTCGGCATGCAACTTGCATAGGAGTCTCACTTGAACCGGACGATGAACTGCAAAGACGCGATTTCTCTTCATCCGACCAAGATAGAATCAAACAGGATCTTTTAGTCTTTCGAAAGGAATAAAAAGATGAAAATTGTAAAACTCAAAAAAAAGAATCTTTCTCCCTTCCTTGAAGGAATCTCAAAAAACGCAGATCTATGGGCGCCAGTAAAAAAATACAGCGACAGGCACTGTTTTCAGATCGTTGAGGATCTTTCCCTCATCGACCTCGACTACACGCGAACCCTTCTTCCCCCGCGGAACATCATTCTTCCTCCAAAGTTCGATATGTTCCAGGTGGCAGGAATCGAGTACGAACCGAATTTTTCCCATGTGGCCAAAAGAATCCTATTCGGTATCCATCCCTGTGACATCCATGGCTTGCTCATCATGGACAAATTCTACTCCCACTCGTACGAAGACCCCTATTACTTAGAGTCACGAAAGAACACGATCGTTCTCGGACATTCATGCTGGCCTGATGAGAATTGTTTGTGCAAATCTACCAATACCCATATTGTTGAAGAAGGATACGATTTGTTCTTTACAGATCTCAATCAAGATTATTTGGTTTGGATCGGTTCCAGCCGTGGAGATGACCTCATCCGTTTGAAACCCGATCTCTTTGAGGAAGAGATCAAGGAAAAGGACATTCAGAGTTTTATCCAAAGGCGAGAGGAAAAAGATAAGGCGTTCCAAGCTGAGATCAATTTCACGGCCATGCCCGATCTCATGGAACTCAAGTATAACGATCCCCTCTGGGAGGAGTTAGGCACTGCCTGCTTGGCCTGCGGCTCCTGTTCCAATGTATGCCCGACATGTAATTGTTACAATGTCGAGGACAAACCCGTTTTGGGAAAGAATTGTGCAAACGTCAACCGTTGCTGGGATGCCTGTACTCTCGAGTACTATTCAGGAGTTGCGGGAGGGGAGAATTTCCGGGAACAAAGGTCCGATCGTCTTAAGTTGTGGTATACCCACAAGTTTCAGGCCTATATATCAAAATATGGAAAACCCGCATGTGTCGGCTGTGGCCGATGTGTGGCAACCTGTCCAGTGGATATCAATGTTTTGACTGTCGCGAAAACACTGGATGGGAATAGTATTGATTCCTTTTGGAAAAGACTCAGCAAAGAGGTAGCCAAATGAATGGTGAAATCAAAGAAAAAGCACAAGACAACCCATTTTTGCCAGAATCGGCACGGATAGTGAACACACGTTATCTCACAAAAGACGTGAAGTTTTTCCAGGTGCGATTCAGGGATATGGAGAAAGCTCTTTCCTTCAAGTACAAACCCGGCCAGTTTGCCATGGTATCTGTACAGGGTTCTGGAGAAGCTCCATTTTGCATCTCTTCGAGCCCATCACGGCCGGGACTGCTGGAATTTTGCATCCAGAAGAAAGGGACCGTGACAGATGCTCTTTTCAGGCTTAAGGAGAATGATGTCATCGGAGTGCGGGGGCCCTACGGGAATGGCTTCCCTGTTGAAAATATGGAGGACAAAGACGTAATGATAGTCATGGGAGGGCTGGGCGTCGCTCCTCTTCGCTCTGTCCTTCTCTATTGCCTGGACAATCGTGATCTCTTCAACAGGGTGATCCTTCTCCATGGAGCGAGAACACCATCAGATATGATATTCAGGGATGAGTTTTTGTCTCTTAAGGAGAGAGAGGACCTGGAGTGTTTTCTGACTGTGGATCAAGATGATTCGGGAGGATGGAAGGAAAACATCGGGGTGGTCACCACCATCTTTCCTAAAATAAAGGCAATCGATTCCTCATCAACTTACGGATTAGTCTGTGGTCCCCCCATCATGTACAAATTTGTTATCGAAGAATTCATCAAGTTGAACATCCCCAAAGATCAGATCTTGATGACACTGGAAAGACGGATGAAATGTGGTGTGGGCAAATGCGGCCACTGCGCGATCGACTACATCTACACATGTATCGATGGTCCTGTTTTCACGTATTGGGATGTGATCCACATGAGGGAACTCATCTAAGGGGAAAAAATGAAAAACAATATACCGAAAATTGGGATTTATGAACTGACAGGTTGTGCGGGAGATGCGCTCCTCATTCTTGACTGCGAAGAAGAGCTCCTGGACATATTTCAGGCTGCCGATATCCAGTCCTTTCTAATGGCCAAAAGTGACAACATCGACGGAGCACTCGACGTGGCATTGGTTGAGGGATCGGTGACGACAGAGACGGAGGTCGAGGAGCTGAAGGATATCCGCCAAAGGGCAAAGATCGTGGTGGCCATCGGTCTGTGCGCCACAGCGGGCGGCCTCCAGGCTAGATTCACAGATCCCCGGGAGTGGGAAAAGAATCTCGAGTTGGTGTATGGTCATACCGAGATGACGCATAGAAAAGCTATTCAATCCAAACCGATCGACGCCTATATCGATGTGGATTTTTATCTGCCCGGTTGCCCCATCAGCAAAGAGCAATTTTTGAACTTTTTTACACGGCTGGTAGGAGGAAGTCCCCCTGAAAAATATCCAAGGCCCGTCTGTGTGAGCTGTAAATACAATGAAAATTTATGTTTGCTCAAACAGGGACTTCCCTGCCTGGGCCCTCTTACTGCAGACGGATGTGGTTCAGTTTGTATCAATCATAACCTGCCATGTTTGGGGTGCTGGGGCCCTGTGGAAGGAGCCAATGCCGTCTCTGAATTCTATCTTCTTAAAGACAAAGGATTTGATACAGAATTCATAAAGAAGATTTTGGCCAATTACTCAGGTACAAAAACCCCAACATTCTTCGATCAACTGGAAAAGGAGCGAGCATGAAAAGGATAAGTGTGGACCCTTTGGCCCGTGTCGAGGGCAATGGAGGAATATCGGCCACCATCGATGGGAAAGCGGTCACAGACGTAAAATTCACGATCAATGAGGGCCCCCGTCTTATAGAGAGGTTGACTGTGGGGAGAACTCCGGAGGAGGACGTCAGCATGTCTCCGCGGATTTGTGCCATTTGTTCGATCTCTCACAAGAATGCCGTACTCCGTGCCATGGAGAATGCCCTCTCTGTTGAAGTCCCTCCGAAAGTTGTCCTCTTACGTGAATTGATGCACATGGGTGAAATGATCGAGAGCCACTCGCTCCATGTGTATTACCTTGCACTCCCCGACTATGTGGGATTTCCGAACGCTATCGCCATGGCCTCCAAGTACGATCTCGAAGTGAAGATCGCATTGGAGATGAAACATTTCGGAAACCATATCATGAAAGTGGTCGGCGGACGATATATTCATGGGGAAAATCCAGTGATCGGGGGTTTCGGAAGGTTCCCGGCTGAGAAAGAATTGTATTGGATGAAAAGCCGGGCGATCCAGTTTATGCCTTTTGTCTTTAAAACCCTGAACCTGTTCTGTGAGCTTGACTATCCGGATTGTCCTGAAGACGGCACTGTGTATGCCTGTTGTGATCCCGGCAATGAGGCATACGGCTTTTGGGGTGACGAGATCTTGCTTTCCACAGGGGAGAGGTTTTTTCGTGACGATTACAAAAAATTGACGAACGAATTCATCGTTTCTCACTCGTATGCGAAACGGAGCCGGTTCAATGGCAAGCCTTACTCGGTGGGTGCCCTTGCCCGAGTGAATGTGATGGGCAAAAGATTGAAGAATGAATCAGGCAAGATGTATAAAAAATATTTCAACGACCGTTGGAAGACCAATCCGCTTTTTCACAATGCAGCCCAAGCCCTTGAAATTCTCTACTGCTTTGAGAGGATCCCCGAATTGGTCGACGAAATCGTTCAACACTCCGAAGATCCTGCCATCGTTCCTTACAAGATAAAAGAAGGGGCCGGCACAGGACTGGTCGAGGCTCCTCGAGGACTTCTCATTCACCATCATGAAGTCAAAGACGGGCTTGTTTATCACGTGGATATCGTCACTCCCACAGCCCAGAATGCCGAAGATATCGAACGGTACTGCTACATTGCAGCTCAAAAGCTCCTTGACAGCGGGAAAAAAGAGGATCAGATCAGGGATCGGTTGGAGCTTGTTGTGCGGGCGTTTGACCCCTGCATTAGCTGTTCGGCGCATATGGCAAAAGTCAAAAAAGCTCCGACAGACGATTGGAAGAACAAGCTCAAAAGAATAATGGAAAAACACTCGCCCGTTTTCATTGGAGTTGGATGCCCCGATCTATCGGATGACGGAGTGGGTATCCAACTCGCGCTGGAATTGAGGAAACATGGAAACAACTGTGTTTTCCTTGAATCTGAAATTGAAGAAGATGAAACCTTATGGGAAGGCACTGCTGATCGCCCGCTCATATTTCTGGATGCCATCGATTTTAATGAAGAAACAGGTAAAGTCACCCTCCTTTCCATGAATCATGTGTTGATTAATGCACCGTTGAGCCATAAGTTTCTTCCGATCGTTTCAGGCTTGATGAATTATAAGACGCTAAAAAACGCCTACCTGCTCGGCATTCAGCCTCTGTCTACCGCGAATGGAGGCGAAATCAGCCCTCCTGTGAGGAAAGCCATGAAAACAGTTCTTCACGAATTATTGGATGGGATGAATCTGAATTGATTTTTGAGTAAATGCGATGATAGACTCAGAAAAAAGAATTCTGATCATCGATCCGGATGAAAATGATAGGAATGTCATGGCCACGTACTTGCGGCAGTACAATTTTTCAGTTGAAACGGGAAAAGGGCTCTCGGATGCGCTCAAGAAGGTCACCGTGGATAGCTATGACTGTCTCATCATGGATGTGGACCTTCCGGAAATGAAGGGCTTTGATGCTGTTTCTATATTCCGGAAGATCGATCCAAAGATCAAAGTTATCATGACTGCGAAAAAAAACAGCATGGAACTGGAGTCGAAAGTCCGGGAACAGGATATCTACTATTATTTCATCAAATCTTTTGGCAAAGACGAGTTAAGACTAGTTATCAACAACGCGCTAAACCCATAGAGGAGGAAAGAATGGAAAAAACAAAAGGCAAAAAAATAATGGTGATCGACGACGACCCAGATTTCACGGATGCAGTGACAACAATCTTGAAATCGGCGCTTTATGAAGTCGTAACCGCTTCAAATCCAAAGGAAGGGAAGGATAGGGTTCTCGAAGAAAAACCCGATCTGATTCTCCTTGACATCATGATGGACAGCCTATTCGATGGGTTTTCACTGTGCAACGCCATCAAAACATCAAAGGAATTCGCAGAGGTGAAAAACACTCCAGTGATTTTTGTGTCAGCCGTAAAGGAATTGACTGGCTCAAGGTTTCAGTTTGATGGTATGGAGCAAGGGATGGCTGGGCCTAATGATTACATCGATAAGCCTGTAAAGCCAGACGACCTGCTGGCTCGTATTGCGAAGTTCTTGGAGAAATGACACAGGAGAAGATGCCCAAAGATAGCCAGGACTTTTCAATGAGGTAGGAATAGAGCTGGAGGGAGGGGCAATCCTGCCCTAATTTTAACACAGCAATATTATGTGATGGAAAGACAGATGGATAAAAGTAGATTCAAAGTACTCGTGATCGATGATGAAGAATCGATGAGGGACTCGTGCCGCATGATCCTGGAAAAGGAGGGATTCGAAACAGACACTGCGGAAAATGGCATTTTAGGTCTTGAAAAGATCGAAGCGGATAAGCCGGATTTTGTCATAATCGATCTCAAAATGCCCCGTATGAGCGGACCAGAGGTGCTGGAAAAAGTCAAAGAGATCGATCGAGATATAATTCCTATCGTTATCACGGGATACGCCACAGTGGAATCAGCAGTCGAGGCGATGAAAAAGGGAGCTTATGACTTCCTCCCCAAACCCTTCTCCCCAGAAGAGCTGAGGATCATCATGAGGCGTGGGGTCGAGAGGAAGAAACTCATTCGGGAAACAAAGAGGCTCCGGGAAGAAAAGAAACTTATGGAGGAAAATTTTATCACCATGGTGTCCCATCAGTTGCGGAGTCCGATTGTTGCCGTCGCTCAATATTTTGAAGTTATCCTTGCAGGGATGATAGGACCGGTCGAAGAGAAACAAAAGGAAATGATCCTTAAAGCCAGAGAGAGGTTAGAAGGCCTGCTGAACTTGATCAATGACTGGTTGAGTGTTGCCAGGATGAACAGCGGCCAAATCGTTAATAAGCTGAAACCGACATCTTTGAGTTCTCTCTTATTAAAAATAGTGGAGTTTTTAAAACCTGTCACTGAAGAAAGTAACATCTCACTTAAACTCGTTTCCCCCGTTGGGAGCGATGTCGTGCTGGGCGATGAAGATTCATTGGAACAGGTTTTCTCAAACCTCATCAGCAACGCGATCAAATATAATAAACCCAGCGGAAGCGTTACCGTATCCATCAAAGAAATAGACAACCTCATCCAGGTGCATATTGAGGATACAGGAGTTGGGATCGCGCTTGAGCACCTCCCTAATATCTTTGATCAGTTTTACCAGATAGACAGGAGCAAACGGAAAGGAGATAAGGGTTCGGGATTGGGACTAACCATCGCGAAAAAAATTGTTGACGCCCACGGCGGGTCCATAGAGGTCTCCAGTGAGCTAGGGAAAGGAAGCGTTTTTACTGTTTATCTGCCGAAGGCAAGGGATAAAATTCTCGGCAGAGATCCTTGATTGGATGGAGATATGGCCAGTCAAAGCGCAATAAGGGGAAAGCGAAAAAAATGGGTATTGAAGCTGGTCTTGGATTTTTTGATGAATGACTATGCAAGTTGGAATTCTCTCCTTGAGCTTCTGAAACTTGAAAGACAAGAATGGGGAAAGCCAGCGGCGAGTACAAGGTTGATAAAGTCTGATTGAGCTTTGCGAGAACAATAACTTTTTTCTGCAAATTTTTTTTAAAGCGGGCTTGACTTTTCATAGTAGATTAATTATAACGCTCTTATAAGAGTGCTATAGGAGTGTTAGTTGAAAAAAATAAAAACTGTGGACACGAGGAAGAGGGCATGGGCCAAGTCTTTCGTGTGGAGAATAATAGGTATCGTTATTTTGGGGGGAATATCGCTGATGATCACAAAGAGCTGGAAAGAAATGTCCCTCATCACATTACTCTTCCACAGCATCCGAGTCGTTCTCTATTACTTTCATGAGAGAGTCTGGGAAAAAATCGAATGGGGCCGGATCAAACATCCTTTGAGCAATATCCCCGTGACGAAAGAGCTAGAACCAGAAGATCTCAATTTAATAAAAAGTCAGTTAAAACAAATGGGATATCTGGACTGAAAGAGAACTTGTGGACATAGGCGGGCGAACTCAAGCTGATACTCGGCCGAGTCACCTTGATTCTTGGGGAGGTGACATTGTCGGACCTGTTTTCCTGAGTCAGGTTTACACATAAAAAAGAAGATTGACTTGGATACAAAATATAATCCCAGAGGAGGTTTTACTCACCTAGATCATTCGATTCTATAGATATATCTTGTTCTAATGCTTCGATCAAGAGAAGAGCCTGAATGAAATTTAAAAGATATCTGGATAAATTCCTGAATCTTCCCCTTCGGCACAAATTTATACTGAGTTTTCTCGCTGTCATATCCCTTGGAGGTTTGCTCACATTAACCTTTGGAACGCGGCTAGAACACCGTACGATTATTTCTCTTGCACAGGCGAAGGTTCAACACGACCTAGCATCAGCTTGGATGGTGTACAACGAAAAGCTCAGCGATATTCGAGATATTGTGCGGATCAATTCAAGCCGCGAATCCGTACAAAATTCCTTGAAGACAAATGACAGAGAGACACTTTTAAAATATTTGGGACGTGTCCGAAAAGAATTCAATCTTGATGTGCTGTCATTGACAGATTCTCAGGGAAAAATCATTTTCAGGACCTCCCAACCTGATTTATGGGGAGATGAACAGGATCACGATCCTCTCGTCCTCAGAGCTTTAAAAGGTGAAATTGTTTCGTCTACTCAGATCATCCCTAGAGAAGATCTGGTCAAGGAGAACAAAAACCTTGCTGTACAGGCCTATTTGGATATCATCCCCACTCCCAAAGCCGCCCCCTCCCTCAAAAAACACGAAGAAGACGGGATGATGCTCAAAGCTGCGGCTCCGCTCATTGACGAGGACTACAGGATCATCGGCGTCCTATACGGGGGGATCCTTCTCAACCGTGACTACGAGATTGTCGATAGAGTCAAGGAAATTGTCTTTAAAGGAGAAAAATACAAAGGACGGGAAATTGGCACGGCCACTATTTTTCAACATGATTTGAGAATCTCCACCAATGTCAAAAAGGAAAATGGAGAGAGGGCTATAGGAACCCGCGTCTCTCAAGAAGTCAATCAAGCTGTGCTGAAGGAGGGGAAGCCTTGGATCCACCGTGCATTTGTAGTCAACGCCTGGTATATTTCTGCCTATGAGCCAATCAAAAACATCGATGGCGGAATCATCGGCATCCTTTATGTCGGAATGCTCGAGAAGCCCTATATTGACCTCAGAAACAAAGTTATGATCACTTTTACAGGTATAGCTGTCCTCTGTGTCATTATCCTTCTTGTGATTCTTTTCTTCATAACATCAACCATTATTCGACCTCTTCAGAACATGGTTTTTGCTACAAACAAGATTGCAAGAGGTGACATGAATCATAAGGTCGACATTAGTTTTCAAGATGAGGTAGGACAGCTGGCTCAATCCTTCAACCAAATGACAGATGCTCTAAAGATAGCCAATCAAAAGCTCATCCTATGGGGGAAAACTTTAGAGAAGCGAGTGGAGGAGCGAACTAAAGAGTTAAAGGATATGCAGGATTCGATGATTCAATCCGAAAAAATGGCATCGCTCGGAAAGATCGCCGCGGGTGTGGCCCATGAGATCAACAATCCATTGACGTCGATTCTTATCAACACGCATCTCATGATGGAAAAAACTTCAAAAGAATCGCCCTTCCAGGAAAACCTGAATATGATCTCCGAAGAAACTTCGAGGTGCAGTGATATCGTCAAAGGGCTCCTTGAATTCGCCCGGCAGAATCCGCCTCAAAAAAGCTATGTGGACATCAACGAGATCGTAAACACCGTGATCGGCATTTTAGAAAAGCAGGTGACCTTGAAGAACATTCAAATTTTTAAGAAGCTGGAAAAGAAATTGCCCCTCATCGGAGTCGACGCCAGTAAAATAAAGCAGGTCTTCTGGAATCTCATTATCAATGCGGCGGAGGCGATGCCCCAAGGGGGCACGCTAATGATATCCAGCAGGCTTTCAAGATCGGAGCAATTCATCGAGGTTGAATGCTTGGATACAGGCGTCGGAATATCCGACGAACAGAAAAAAAAGCTGTTTGACCCGTTTTTTACGACCAAGGGGGGGGGCACGGGATTGGGATTGGCCGTGAGCTATGGAATTATCGAGCAGCACCACGGCAGGATCGATGTGAAGAGCCAGTTATCCCAGGGTTCCTCTTTTACGGTCAGCTTGCCGGTCAAGGGAACATAGACTTTTTTGAATGATGGAGGAAAGGATGGAAGACATGGTCAAAAGGAAAATTCTGGTTGTGGACGATGAGATCAATGTCTGCAAGAGTATCCGCCAGGCAATCACTAAAGAGGAATATGATGTGGACATGGCCTTGAGCGGTGAGGAAGCTCTCCAGATGGATAAGGAAAAGCTCTATGATCTGGTCATTACCGATCTCATGATGCCCGGCATCAGTGGCGTGGAGCTTCTGACGAGTATAAAAATCAATCGGCCGGAAGTCATTGTGATTTTAGTCACGGGCTATCCGACCATTAAAACAGCCGTCCAATCCGTAAAGTTGGGGGCTTTTGATTATATTCCGAAGCCTTTCACGCCCGATGAATTGAGAAGCCTTGTGTCCCGAGCGTTCAGGGAAGCGGCGGGCAAGGGGATCGAAACAGAAAAAACCCCATCGCCGGTTATCCCTGAAGGTCTATATCTTATGCGTGGTCATACATGGCTGCGCAAAGAAGAAGAACACATGGCGACCATAGGCATCGTCTATGATTTTTTCAAGAACCTGGAAAGAATCACCCGCATTGAGCTGACTCCAGAAAATAAGACCATTATTCAGGGAGAGGTGTGTGCCAGAATCACTGATGCCGAAGGACACATCCATCGGATCTGGTCTCCTGCATCAGGAAGAATCGCACGAATAAACAAAACGATCGAGGAGGACATAAACCTTTTGAAAAAGGATCCCTATGGACGAGGCTGGCTTCTGCAGATCGTTGCGCCGGAGCTCGAGAAAGATATCGAAGGTCTTGTAGCATCCTAGGCCGTTATGGTTTCTTTACAGCACTGAACATGTCTGAACTCTTTGCTGATTTTCAGAGTCTCGAGAAGGCAGTCGGAGACATCCTGGGGGAATTTAGTCCCAAAACTCTCCTGTTCATTGATGCAGAAGGCCAGTGGAAAAAAAATCCGGCACTCCCCCCAGAGTGCGCTTCACACGAGTTGCTCTTTTATATCTGGAATCTTGACAAAAAGGAGCTGTCGACATTTATCGAAAAGGTTTTGTTCGTCGTTCATGACAGTCAGTTATGGTCTTGGGCAAAAAAGACCAGATGGGCTCTTCTGAAAGAGACTCCCCTAAAATCAAAAAGTCCGGCCGAAAATCTAGCCGACAGGGATATCGTGCAATTTTATTCCTCAGCAAATTTACCCAAAGATCGCTATTCCCTCCTGATCGTTTTTGAGGTCATTGTGTGGAGCCTTGTGTATGAGGCGTTTCGGATCAACAGCCAGCTGTGTGTTCCTTATTGGGACAGGGAAACCCAATCTTTATGCCAGGAATATAAAAATCGGTTCCAAAAACTGAATAAGAGATTCAACCGGATATCGGGAGCTGAACACGAAGGAGATTGGATCGGTCTGTTTTTGGAGCATTTGACAGAAATTTTCTCCGATATTATGTATTCCATTCCACCGCGTATTGCCGAAGAAGATTTGCTCGCTCTTTCCATCGATCGGCTCCTATCCAAAACCATAGATCCTGAAAAATGCGATGAGATTTTTTCATTGATCATCCAAAAGCTACAGCCCTCGCAGGGAATCGTTACGCAGACTTCTCCTGCACTGCTCATGCCATGCCTCAGACTCTTGTTGGATGATTCGATCGACGTTTCCAGTGGAATCCAGTATCACGCGGCCGTTATACTCAGTGTCCTCAAGGATATCCGCTCAACGGAAACGTTAATCGAAGCATTGCATTTTTATCCCTTTCACATCACCAAAATCAGAGAGAACATTCTCTATACACTCGGCCTCTTGGAAGAAGAGGCTGTTGAAGCCATCGCTCAGGTCTTAGAGGAGCCAGACCAGCTGGTCCATCCGATCGGGCAAAAAGGAACCACTGTGTGTTCCCTGCGCGAACAGAAGGAAGAGGCTATCCTCGCTCTTGGCAAAATCGGCGTTGCTTCGCTCCGTTCCCTTCCTGCGCTGCTGAAATATGTGCACCATCCTTCTACAAGGCTAAAGACACGTCTTGCATGGGCATTAGGGGAGATCGGCAAGGCTCAAAAAGAAAAATTTGACGGAGTGAGCGCTGACATCATCATCGCTCTCTTGAGTTTGCTCCGGGTCAACGATAAAGACAGTTTTGAAGAGGCTGTGAGTGCGCTCAAAAAAATTGGATTACCGGAATTTCTGCATGCTCTTTATCTCTACCAAATCGGAGCTGTGAGTATTCTGGGTTTGAAGCCTGCCCAAAAGGGATTGTACGAGCTTTCCGAGACACTCCAAGAGCTTATTAAAACTAATGGGAGAGCGATCGTTGCCGTGAATGGAGATTCGGGAACAGGAAAAACCTATTTCTGTCAGGCCATATCCCAGGGATTTGGGGAGGTGAAATCCCATGAGATCCTGTATCTGATGCGCGACAGGAAGAAAGACCAGAAAATATTCAACCGGATTTTAGGCTTAACATGGCTGAAAAAGTACATCGATCCAGTGTATTACCAGGATTATCCCCTTTCGGAGGCGAAAGACGATCCGGATGATTTTATAGAGTCGTTCCTTGAAGAAAACAAGGACAAGAAGCTTATCCTTCTAGACGGCTGTCGGGACCAACACTATTTTCATAGAGTTGTCGAACTGTTTTATTTCAAAGGGGTTCTAGATGTGGCGGTCAACTTCCGGGCAACCTTTTCATCCCGGAGAGCAAACCTGGAAGACAGAGAACGAGCCCTGGAAAGCATCAACACGCATTTATCATTCCTTGAAGAACCGCCCCTCGAAGATACGCTTTTTTATTGGGAAGGGATTGTGATCCTTTATGATCTCGACAACTCGACCTCTTGTAGACTCGACCGCCAGGAGATCCAGGAGTTATTTCAAAAGAGGAGGATCGAGGCATGGGGGAATTTGATCCATATAGGAAACTTCGATAATGAATTGAAAGCACAAAAAATCTTACAGGAAAAGCTTGCCTTTCATACAGATGACTTTTTGCTAGTCGAACAGACCATGCCCAAGAGTGTGAACATGTCCTTCGTTCATGAGGAAAGAAAATTTAAAGTGGAATTGAATGACCGTTTGAGTGAACAGCCATACCTGCTTGGAACGATCGAAGTCAGTGATATAAAGCCTGTCCAGATCTGTTTCTATGCCCAGGATCAACTTGCCGGAGTGGGCAAAGGCGATGACGTCTTTGTCCTTACCTTTTTGGATAACCGGATATTCCACACAAAAGTTCAAGATTGTTCAAAGATCGCTCTTTGCGGACGAAATATTTTTGTGCTCGACTCTCAAGGTGGACTCAGTCGCGTATCTTTTGAAGGACAAGAAATGGCCCGTTTTGAAACGATCGGCTCGCCGATCACAGCATTGACTGTCTCTGATACAATCAAGCCTGTCACCGGCCATGAGGATGGGTCGATCGGAATCTGGGACTTATCCAACAAAAAAATCGTCATGCTCAGAGGACACAAAAAACCGGTGAGTGCATTGGTCGTTGATTATTCAGGCCGGATCTATTCAGTAAGTTTTGACCACACAGTCAAATTATGGGATCTGATGAATAAAACAGTTAGGACTATGGAATATCCTGACGAAACAGTTACACTTTTAAAGCGGTATACGAACGGAAAAGTACTGGCTTTAGTTGAGGCAATGGCGGACGCATCCTCTAGCAAAGGCAGTGGAAATTCGGACAAGGCTATAAGGATTATGAATCTCAAAAACATGTCCGCTCAGGTTATCTCCTTAAACTTCGATCATGGCATATCGAACATAAATGTCGATTCAGAGGGAAGGATTGTACTCTCTTTTACTATCCCGATGATGCAGAACAAACAAAAGGAAAAAGTGCTGGCCATTCTTTCCCCTGAAAAAAACCGGTGCCCCATTGATGTTTTGGAGGCCCAGGCCAAGGAAATAACAAGCTCTCTTGTGATGGGGCCCAAAATAATAACATGCGGAAAGGATGATAAAGACGCCTATAGGCTGCATTTGTGGGGAAACAAATATTATGTTAAGCATGAGCACAGAAAAATGTCTATGCAGCCTTTATAACATATCTTTGAATTGGAGATGCTTCCATTGACTGTCTCTTGACAAGAGAGTTCGATTTGTTAGTGTAAATAATGAGCATGACAAAAAGGGAGTATTCGCTCGACGATTTTCTTACGCTTACCCACAGAATTATGCACTTCGCCTTTCAGGGTCTATTGAGAGTTGATTTTTTGCGCGAGGTCTCTGCAATTCTCATTGAGTTCTCAGGTTGTGATTCTGTGGAGATGTGGCTGAAGGAAAGGGGGAAATTTTATCGCAGTGAAGTGGATCGTTCTTCCAACAAGCCTTTTCACTTTGAGATCATGCCTACCGAGAAAGATGAGTTTGGGAAAATTTTCCCTGTTTTGAAGAGTGAATCCGGGATCGACAGAATTTGCGGGGATGTTTTTTTAGGGAGGATCGATCCTGCTTTGTCTTCCTTTGCAAAGGATGGGAGTTTCTGGACAGGCAATGCAGAGAGTTCTCTGGCGTTCCTGTTTGGGAATGAGGCAACTGATGTCTCAGGCAGATCCCAAGGAGTTACTGAATTTTCTTCTCTCGCAATCATCCCAGTTTCAGTCGAAGCTCAGAACATCGGGCTCTTACAGCTAAAAAGTGTGTCGACAGATTTTTTTGTGAAAGAAGAGTTCGAGTTTTACAAAGATGTCGTTCAATCCCTGGGGATTGCCCTGATTCACAGGCGCGCGCAAGTGGAGTTGCGGGAGCGTGTAAAGGAACTGAAGTGTCTCTATGGCATCGCTAAACTCGCCGAAAAACCCGAGGTCTCTTTGGAAGAAATTCTTCAAGGTATTGTCAAGCTGCTCCCACCTGCTTGGCTCTATCCCAATATTGCATCTGCCAGGATTCTCTTGGATGACAAGTCGTATGTGACGTATCCCTTCCAAGAAAGCGATCAAACGCAGGAAGCAAAAATTGTTGTTGAAGGAGAAACACAGGGGAAGGTTGAAGTGTTTTATGCCGAGGAGAAACCAGAACTCGACGAAGGCCCTTTTCTGAAGGAGGAGCGCATTTTAATTGAAGCGATCGCTAGAGAGGTCTCTCTCATTATCACACGGAAACGGGCTGATGAGGAGAAGCTCAGACTTCAGGAACAGCTTCGCCATGCCGATCGTCTGGCCACCATCGGTCAGCTATCGGCTGGCGTCGCACATGAATTGAATGAACCCATAGGCAATGTCCTTGGTTATTCTCAGCTCATCAATAAGCATCCGGACTTGCCAGATCAAATAAAACAAGACGCAGAGAAAATCGTGAAAGCTTCTCTGCATGCGCGCGAAGTGGTCAAAAAACTGATGTTATTCGCCAGACAAACACCTCCCAGGAAAATTCGGGTAAATTTGAATCAGGTTGTTGAAGAAGGCCTCTATTTTTTGGAGTCGAGATGTGCGAAAGAAGGAATTAAGGTCGTGCGTTCTTTGTCCAAAGATCTTCCAGAGGTTATTGCTGATCCTGCTCAACTCACTCAGGTATTGGTCAATCTTGTTGTCAATAGCATCCAAGCCATGCCAATTGGAGGAGAATTGACTATACAAACAAAAGCTTCGAATGAGTCAGTTTGGCTCATCGTAAAGGATACAGGTGTAGGCATGAGCGAAAACGTCCTAAATAAAATATTTCTGCCCTTCTACACAACAAAGGATGTAGGTAGGGGGACTGGTCTGGGTTTGGCTGTGGTCCATGGCATTGTCACTTCGCACGAGGGTGCCATCCATGTTACGAGCAAAGTGGGGCAGGGATCGCAATTTGAGATTCGACTTCCGGTCAAAGGACAGTCCACAACTGGGTCGGGGGAATAAATTGAACAATCCAAAACTCAAAGAGCACATCCTGGTCGTGGATGATTCACCGGATACCCTGGAAGTGATTCAGAGAAACTTGAAAGCCAGGGGTTATAGAGTCTCCATATCGCCCGGTGCAGTGGAAGCTATCAAAATTCTGGAATCAACACCGATTGATCTTGTGATAACGGATCTTAAGATGCCTGAAGTCGATGGCTTAAGCCTGATAAGACACATTCAAGAGAATCTCAAAGACACAGAGGTGATGATGATTACGGGTTATCCTTCGATCGAAGGAGCAGTGGAAGCTGTGAAAACCGGAGCAGAAGAATACCTGGCCAAACCTTTCACTGATGAGGAGTTATTGCGGGCCGTTGAACGTGTTCTTGAGAAAGCGGGTACGCGGAGAGCAGCTCAGAAGCGCCCGCCCGAACTTCCTCCTATACATCATGGTATTATCGGTGAGTCGAAAGCGATGCAAGGGATTTTTAGCGCTATTGAAAAGGCTGCATCGAGCTTTGCAACAATACTCATAACCGGCGAGAGCGGCACCGGGAAAGAGCTTGTTGCCCGCGCCATCCATTACCACAGCCTGCGCAGTTCAACGCCATTTGTTCCCATCAACTGCGGGGGCATTCCAGAGCCGCTCCTTGAGAGTGAACTTTTTGGATATGTGAAGGGCGCATTTACTGGAGCTGTGGACACGCGAGCTGGATTTTTTCAAACAGCTGATGGCGGTACAATTTTTTTGGATGAGATCAGTGAAACAAGTCTTTCGATGCAGGTCAAGCTTCTCCGTGTTCTCCAGGATAAAGAGGTTTTTATGGTGGGTGCGAGGCAGCCCATTAAAGTAGACGTCAGAATAATTGCTGCTACGAATAAGGATTTGCTCGAACTGATAAATAAAGGAGAATTCAGGGAAGATTTGTACTATCGCCTGAATGTCATCGCGATAGATATTCCTCCTTTAAGGGAGAGGGAAGGAGATACCCTGTTGCTGATCCAAAATTTTGCCGTGAAGTTCGCCAAAGAATTTGGAAAATCCGCGCCAAAATTTTCTGAAAATGCCCTACAGGCCTTACAGAGTTATTATTGGCCCGGGAATGTCAGAGAATTAGAGAACATCATACAGAGGCTTGTCCTCATGTCGGAGGGCGAGGCCATCGATGCCCCTGACTTGCCTTCCCTTATGCGCTACTCGGCGTTGCGGGGAGTGGGGCCTCATCGGACTCTAGCTGAAGTGGAGACCGAACACATTCTCAGCGTCCTGGCAGGCGTAGGCAACAACAAAACCAAAGCCGCAGAGATTCTTGGAATAGATAGAAAAACACTCCGGGAAAAATTAAAGAAAATAAAAGGACTTCCCTCATCCTAATTTTTCATCCGGAGAAGTTTGTCCCACCGGTGCAAAACGCCCCGTTTTTTTGGAGAGATTTCTATGATATGAAAAAGGAGCGGGAGTCTTTTGTAAGAATGTCAATAATATCTAATTTATTTAAAATCTATAATTTATACTGTACATAAAACATTTTTTTTGGAACCTTACATTTTCGAAAAGTCAAAATTCAAATCTGGCACCGAAGTTGCAATAGTGTTTTTTGCAAATTTGAGAAAGGAGAAAAAAATGAATAACTCAGAACAAAAAATCAGGAATTCGGATGATATCAGACCTGTCGATACAAGAAAAGAATGGAAGCTCCTGTATTACCAGCATGGGAGGCCTGGTCTTGAAGAGGGCAGCAAATTCAAGGGAATATGCAGATATTGTGAGTTGAAGGATATGTGTCCCCTTCCTAAGCCCGAAGGTGGAGTATGGCGCTGCAGTTATTACAGGGCTTTTCAGAAAAAATCTAATCTTTACAACCATGTCTTAGAACAACTGGAAAAAGCTAAAGAAGTCGTCCCTTTCGACGCCGATATCTGTAAGATCCTGACAGAGACGATGAATGAGATCGTCGTTCACTTTCCAGTCAAGATGAAAGATGGACGGGTGAAGGTTTTAACGGGCTATCGCGTGCAGCATAATAATGCCCTGGGACCTTTCAAGGGGGGGGTGCGATTTCATCCTGATGTTGACATCGATGAGATAAAGGCCCTCGCAACCTTGATGACCTGGAAGACCGCGATCACCAATATTCCTTTCGGTGGAGCTAAAGGAGGGATCCAGCTGGACCCAGCTGATTTTAGTTCCGATGAGATGGAAAGAATCTCTAGACGTTTCACTTATGCCTTGGGGAACAACATCGGCCCCGAATATGATATTCCTGCTCCGGACGTGAACACAAACTCCCAGATTATGGCCTGGATACAGGATACATATATGTCAACTGTCGCGCCCAATGAAAGAAATCGATGTGTCCATGTCGTCACCGGGAAACCTATTGAGTCCGGTGGGAGCCAGGGGCGCGAAAAGGCAACGGGACAGGGCGTTGTATTCCTCATTGAAAAGTGGGCAAGCGAGCATGGGATGGATTTGAAAGGAGCGACTTATATCGTACAGGGATTCGGGAATGTCGGATCTTGGACCGCACGTCTGATGAAAAAACATGGGGCGAAACTTATCGCTGTAGAGGATGTAACGGGATCTATTTCAAACAAATATGGGATCGATCCGGATGACCTTTCGTCCTATGTCAAAGCGCACGGGGGCGTTCGGGGATATCTGAAAGCCGAGCCGATCGAACATGTGACTTTTTTCAGCACGAAGGCCGACATTTTTATTCCCGCTGCTTTGGAGAATCAAATCACGGATGCGACGGCTGAATTGTTGGATGTCAAACTCATCGCTGAAGGCGCTAATGGCCCTACCGATCCAGAAGGGGATAAAGTCCTGAAGCGCCGAAATATTGCTGTGATTCCAGATATTCTCTGCAATTCGGGAGGCGTGATTGTCAGTTATTTCGAGTGGCTGCAGAACAAAAGAAGCGAGTTTTGGGACCTCGAAGAAGTGGATGCTAAACTCAGGAAAACGATCATTGCAGCATATGAACGTGTGCGTGAAGCGGCCGAGCGATATAAAGTGGATTGGCGCACAGCGGCTCAGATCGTCGCATTAGCCAGGCTTGAAATGGTCTACAAGGAAAGGGGAATCTTTCCGTGATCGCAATAGAGCTGATATAGATATTCGACTGCTAAGCATGAGGGCAGACTGATGAAGATATGCGGTCTGCCCTTTAATTTGTTCCCGTAAATATCTTTCACTTTTTAAGGCGAGGTCCAATTTGTCCTCGCCGAAGCTCTCTCGCTCATTACTTTACGGCTCAGACAGACAGGGCCTCATCCTTTTGTTGCATATTCATACATCACACATTGTCATTTCATTAGACAGGAAATGCTTTAACTTGACAGGGGAATAGGCACATTAACTATAATGGGGGACGTCCGAAAGCGTTCTATTTGTGTTATCCTTATGAAATTTTTAAGAAAAGCCACAGAGTCTATCATCGTCTTGCTTTTTATTGTTTTGGTTTTTTCTGTTTTTTTCCAGGTTGTTGCCCGGTATGCTCTTAACAATCCACCCACATGGACCGAAGAATTGGCCCGGTACTGCCAGGTCTGGATCATAATACTGGCGTCATCGATCTGCATACGGAAGGGAAGCCATCTTGCTGTCGATTACTTGAGCCATAAGTTCCCTCCTTTTTTAAGCCGTTTCATCCAGGTTCTCATCAGCCTTCTTATGGCTGTATATGTCGCTGTTGTGACTGTTTTTGGCTGGCGGTTGATGATTGTCGGGCATTATCAGTTGTCTCCGGCCATACAAATCAACATGTCTTATATCTACGTTATTTTTCCCATGGGAGGGTTGTTGATGTTTGTCGAGGCCGTTTTGAGCACTTACAGAATTTTATTGAACAAGGAATCATCTGTCTCATCCATGGCTAATGAAAAAGGTCCATCACCCGCGTGATCACTCAATTATGAATATTTAAAAATGGATTATTCATTATAGGAGAAGAGAAACGCTTATCATCCTATTCCTAACCATCGCGATCCTGTTCATCATAGGAATGCCGATCGCTTTTGCCTTGGGGATTGGCTCGTTATTCGCCCTTTTTGCAGATCCCAACACGCCACTTGCTCTCATCCCTCAGCGAATGTTCGTAGCTCTCGATTCGTGGCCGCTCATGGCGATCCCTCTCTTTATGCTTGCAGGTGTCCTTATGGACAGAGGAGGGATTTCTCAGAAGATCGTTGATTTTTCCAGCTCGTGTTTGGGATTCGTGCGAGGGAGCTTGGGAATGATCACGGTTGCGGCTTCCATGGTTTTTGCCGGAATTTCCGGATCATCCACAGCGGATACGGCGGCTGTGGGATCGATCCTATTGCCCGCCATGAAAAAGAAAGGCTATGATATGCGTTTCGCCACAGCCCTCCAAGCCGCTGCGGGTGCCATAGGGCCGATTATTCCTCCAAGCATTCTGATGATCATTTTAGGATATGTGACAGACACATCGATCGCACGCCTCTTTCTCGGAGGGATCATTCCTGGTCTGATGATAGGCTTAAGCCTGATGGTCATCGCGTTTATCCATGGAATGAGAGGGGGGAAGGCCTACCTTTCCCCAGAAAAGTTTCATATCAAGGAGGTTTTGAGAACAGGGAAGACGGCTCTTCCCGGGCTGGGGCTTCCTTTCATCATTGTCTTCGGGATCCTCAGCGGTATTTTTACAGCCACAGAGGCGGCCGTGGTTGCTGTCGTCTACGGGCTCGTTGTAGGAATGTTCGTCTATAACAAGATCTCAATAAGAGATTTGCCCAAAATTTTTATTCGTGCAGCAGAGATCTCGTGTGTGGTTATGTTTATCGCATCCACGGCCTTTCTTTTTGCCTGGCTGATCACTGTCAAACAGCTCCCAGTGGTCCTGGGTGAATATTTGCAAGAGCACATCGCGAGTAAGATTTTGTTTCTTGTGTTGTTGAACATCATCCTGCTTGTGATAGGGATGATTATGGAAAGCTTTTCGGCAATCATTGTTTTTATGCCGATCCTTTTCCCCATTGCCAGAGGTTTTGGGATCGATCCTGTTCACTTTGGGATTATTGCCAGCGTCAACCTTGCTATAGGGTATATCACGCCTCCTTATGGGGCCACACTCTTTGTTTCCTGCAGCCTTTCCGGAGAAAGCATCAGAAAAGTAACGCCCAAACTGGGACCGATCATTTTAGCCATGATTCTTGTTCTTTTGATCGTGACATACTTTCCCGAATCGTTCATGTGGATCCCGAACATGATGGGCGAATGATCTAAATTGCTCTAAAAAAATATCGAGATATGTGATGGCTGAATCAGGTAGAGTTTGGGACTAAAATAAATATGAATAAATCAAAATTTTTTCTCATCTTGAGTTTATTATTGGGGATGATGGTTCTTAGTGTCGCTTGCCGATCGAAATCTGATAAGACTTACCTGATCAGGATCGGTCAGGGCCAGACTCCTGATGAGCCTCAGGTTAGAGCTATGAAGCTTTTTAAAGAGATCGTTGAGGGAAAAACTGCAGGAAAACTCCGGGTAGAGGTTTATCCGAATAATCAGCTGGGGAATCAGCGCGATGTGACGGAAGGAATTCAGTTGGGAACGATCCAGATGGCCAGCATTTCCAGTCCTATGGCGAGTTTCGTACCTGAATCGAATCTGTTCGAGCTTCCTTTTTTGTTTGAAAACCGCGATCATTTCTATGCTGTCCTCGATTCCGAAATAGGGGAGGGCTTGAAGCCGGCATTTGCGCGCAGAGGTTTCTACCTTCTGGGATATTTCGATGTGGGTGTCAGACATATCATGACAGTCAATCAACCCATCCACTCCTTTGATGACATGGAAGGTTTGAAGATCAGGACTATGGAAAATCCGGTCCATCTTGATGCCTTCAGAGCGTTCGGGGCGAATCCCATCCCCATGGCTTACGGAGAGCTCTACACGGCGCTCGAACAGGGTGTCATTGATGGCGCTGAAGCGGCGAATACGAATTATTATGCAAAGAAGTTTTATGAGCCTGCGCCCTACTGGGCTCAGGTTGGATGGATCCATCTCGTCGAATACGTCATCATGAGCAGGTCCTTCTTTGAAAGGCTTCCGGATGAGTACAAGAAGATCATCGAGAAAGCCGCTCAAACCGTGATCACCCAGGAGAGGCAGTGGTACAGTGCGAACGACATCAAATTTCTCGAGAATTTAAAAGCGGAGGGAGTGCAGGTGACATAT
>Ga0307425_1000016_pt1 | contig 79014 bp, 67 predicted proteins | sample SalMarWE160330MG_FD_202152 | JGI IMG/M metagenome (GOLD analysis project Ga0307425, IMG submission 202152) | Salt marsh sediment microbial communities from the Plum Island Ecosystem LTER, Massachusetts, United States - WE1603-30 | ecosystem: Environmental > Aquatic > Marine > Intertidal zone >... | reverse complement strand
CCGCCTCCGGTCCCATTTATGAGAGCATGCGGATTGAAAATGATAGAATCCGGCTGAAATTCACCAACATTGGTGATGGCCTTGTCCTCAAAAACGAAAAGCCGTTGAATGGATTTTCCATTGCCGGAGAAGACCGCGTGTTTCGGTGGGCTGATGCAGCGATTGACGGAAACGATGTACTTGTATGGGATCCGCATATTAAAAATCCAGTGGCTGTTCGTTATGCTTGGGCATCAAATCCGGTTTGCTGTCTGTATAATTCTGCTGGTTTACCCGCATCGCCGTTCCGCACGGATGCCTGGAATGGAATAACGGAACATCAATAAGCCCTGCAGTTTTGCAGCCACCAGTATTAAAGGAATGGAGACGGGAGTTAGAGTCCTAGAAAATCTTGTGCCAGGTTGAGTTAAACTTTATGCTCGAGGGAATTAGTCATGCAAATATTGGACAATTCTCCTCACAACCTGAAGAATATGAATAAGAACTATATTTTGATAGCAATTGATGTGAATCCAGGTATAATCAAAGCAATACAACCGGAACGACGCATGAATCTGAAATTATCAGGAATAGCGTGGGGGCTCATTTCATTTGTCTTACTCGCAGGACTGACCTGTTATCTGGCATCCCCCTTCATGCAACAAGCGAAGGAATCGAACTTCCAGAAAGGGATGGCTTTTCCTACCTGGGATTCTGAACAATATGGCACAGCCTCATCCGATGAGTCACTCAGGATTTTGGCTCAGACGACGTGCACGGATTGGGTCCAACTTGTGCCCACCTGGTATCAAAACGATCGAATCTCCAACGCGATGTTCCCCGATTTTGTAGGCCAGACGGCACGAATGGAAACCCTCAGGCATGCCATCCAGATATCCCACTCCCTTGGCTTGAAAGTCATGCTCAAACCGCATGTCGATTCCTTGAGTGGAGACTGGCGCGGTACGTTCCAGCCGCAAGACCCGATGACCTGGTTTAAAAACTATATGGATATGATGGAGGCTTTTGCAAGGATTGCCCAGGATGAGGGCGTTGAAATCCTCTCCATTGGCTGTGAATTTGTTGAGCTCACCTCATCAGAGTATACTCCCGATTGGAAAGAAGTCATCCATGATATCAGAGGTGCATATTCCGGATCACTTGTTTATGCGGCGAACTGGGGGAGGGAGTCTCTGCAGGTCGAATTCTGGGATGACCTTGATTTTATCGGGATCGATGCCTATTTTGAGCTGACGAATAGGACAGACCCCAAAATGGACGAGCTTTTGGCTGCCTGGACCCCCCATATTGCTCAGATCGAATCAATTTATCAAACTTGGCAAAAGCCCATTCTTTTAACAGAAATAGGATACAGAAGCATCGATGGCGCAAACATGAGGCCTTGGGACTGGGAGATCTCCGGAGAGATTGACCTTGCAGAACAGGCCCAATGTTACCAGGCCGTCATCCGAACTTTTGGAGAGAAAGACTGGTTAGAGGGAATTTACTGGTGGAACTGGGAGCCTGACCCTTCTCTGGGAGGGTCGTCCGATAAGGGATACACTCCATATGGAAAACCTGCCGGTAAAGTTTTGGAAAGTTGGTACTGTGGTAAGAATGGCCGGTCCCGTCGATGATCTGTTTCTATCTCAAAACGGCCTTAAAAGACAGTCCGTGTTGAACCTCCACAATTTCCAAACCATTTCATTGATCTCCTCCGGCTTCGATTTGCCCTTATGATGGCCCAATACAGGAGCGGTGTATGCTCGACCTATTCAATCTCCGCGAATCCTTCCTCTTCTCGCGGATAATCGGGTCTCTACTGAAAAGGATTCCCGCATAAAAGTATTCAAGACTTTTCTCACAGAAACAAAAACAGGACAATTGAAATTGACAGGCTGGGGAGAAAGTTATAAAAGTATACACATCAAATCCCCATGGCTGACGAACGACTGGTATCATTGGATGTTTTCCGCGGCATGACCATCGCTCTGATGATCCTGGTCAACAATCCCGGGAGCTGGAAATATGTTTATGCTCCCTTGCGTCACGCTGAATGGCATGGTTGGACTCCAACGGACCTTGTTTTTCCTTTTTTTCTCTTTATTGTTGGCGTTTCTTTGTCCTTTTCCCTTTCTCGGAGGAAAACGCAGAGCTCCAGGGTTTTTCCTCTTTATTTTAAAATCTTCCGCAGAGCCATAATCCTGTTCGGTCTGGGCCTTTGTCTTCGCCTGATCCCTCAGTTCGATTTTTCTACCCTCAGGATCCCCGGGGTGCTCCAGCGCATCGCCATCTGTTACCTCGTAGCTTCGTTGATATTTCTCAAGACGGGAACAAGATCTAGAGTTTTGATTTCTGCTGGATTTCTTATAGCTTACTGGCTTATCCTGAAGTTTGTTCCCGTCCCGGGATACGGGGCTGGAGTCTTTGAATTAAAGGGGAATCTCTGTGGCTATATCGATACAAAACTCCTTTACGGCCATCTATACACCCCGAACTTTGATCCAGAGGGAATCCTCAGCACTCTTCCTGCTTTCGTTACGACCCTACTGGGGACTATGGTTGGAGACAGGCTGCGCTCATCTCGGCCGAAAGGTCTCAAGACATCAGGGCTTTTTTTTGCCGGAATTGTCTTGACTTTCGGGGGGCTCTGGCTTCATCGCTATTTCCCGATCAACAAACAGCTCTGGACAAGCACGTTTGTGCTTTTTACGGCGGGCGCTGCGATGCTTGTTTTAGGACTCTGTTATGGGCTCGTTGATAGACTGGGGATCAAAAAGTGGGCCTATCCTTATCTCGTGTTCGGCACCAATGCAATCGCTGTCTATGTAGGATCCACTCTCATGGCCAAATCGATTGCTTTGGTGAAGATTTCCTCGGGAGGGAGAACGATCCCTCTGAAAACATTTATTTACGATAGTCTTCTGGTTCCTTTAGCGGGGAATTTTATTGGGTCTTTGCTCTTCCCCCTGTTGATTCTCACGATCTGGTTTTTTATCTTGTGGCCTCTGTACAAGAAAAGGATATTCATCCGGATATAATTCGGGTCATTTATGAATCGGAGGGTCTGAACATGAAAAGAGCCATCGCTTTCTTTTCTGTCTTCATCAGTGTGATCATTTTCGGCCTCTCCCAACAGGCCATCAACGATTGGGAGAATCCTTCTGTACTGGAAAAAAATCGAAGAGCTCCCCATGCCACTCTGACTGCCTTTCCCGACACAATATCGGCTCTCAGCGGTGATCCCCATGTGTCTCCCTTTGTTCTTTCTCTCAACGGAACGTGGAAATTCCGTTGGGTCAAGAGCCCTGCAGATAGGATCGTGGATTTTTACAGGACGGATTTTGACGATTCCGAGTGGGAAGGGATTCCTGTCCCTTCGAATTGGCAGATGTGTGGATTCGGAATTCCTATCTACACCAATGTGCCTTATCCCTTTGGCAAAGCCGACCCTCCATACATTCCTCACGACAACAATCCTGTGGGATCGTACCGGCTTAAATTCGAGATCCCTGATGAATGGCGAGAGCGCCAGGTGTTCATCCATTTTGCGGGGGTGGAATCCGCTTTTTATCTTTGGGTGAACGGTCAGAGGGTTGGATACAGCCAGGGAAGCCGGACGCCCGCAGAATTCGACATCACGCCGTACCTCTGGGGGAAACGGAACGCCCTGGCGGTCGAGGTGTACCGCTGGAGCGATGGCTCCTATCTCGAGGGCCAGGATTTCTGGCACCTGAGTGGGATCTTCCGCGATGTTTTTCTTTTTGCGACCGATGACATCCACATCCGTGATTTCTGGATCCAGACGGACCTTGATGATTCCTACAGGAATGCTGCTCTCAAGATGGATGTGTCTCTCCAGAATTATTCGAAGAAGGAGCGCAGGTGTTCGCTGGAGATCTTATCTTTTGATGAAGACAAGGCGCCATTTCTCCAACCTATAGTAAAGACCGTTCAGATTAGGGCCGGGGAGGAGGTAGTGTTGAATATCCAGCGGACGGTCGAAAATCCACGAAAGTGGTCCGCAGAGAAGCCTCATCTCTACACCTTTTTGCTTATCTTGAAAGACGAAGATGGGGCAATCGTTGAGGCCGTTCCCTGGAAAACGGGTTTTCGTGAGGTCGAGATAAAGGGAGGGCAACTCCTTGTCAATGGAGTGCCCATCCTGCTTAAAGGGGTCAACCGCCACGAACACGACCCGGACACAGGACACACAATATCTGAAGAGTCCATGCTGCAGGACATCAAACGGATGAAACAGTTCAACATCAACGCCGTGCGCACATCCCATTATCCCAACGATCCCAAGTGGTACAGCCTCTGTGATCTGTATGGGCTTTATCTGATCGATGAAGCGAACATTGAATCCCATGGAATGGGGTATCACCCTGATCGCACACTGGGAAATAATCCAGAATGGCGTGAGGCTCATCTCGACCGGACTATCCGGATGGTGGAGAGGGACAAGAACCACCCATCGGTCATCATCTGGTCTCTCGGGAACGAAGGGGGGGATGGCGTGAATTTCGGGGCCACCTCCGCTTGGATCCATCACCGGGACCCCACACGCCCGGTTCATTACGAACGGGCAGAGGAGCGGCCCCACACGGATATCATCTGTCCCATGTATCCCAGGCCCGAGCGGGTGAAGGCCTACGGTCTTAAGGATCTGGATAGGCCGTACATCATGTGCGAGTACGCCCATGCTATGGGTAACAGCGTAGGGGATCTGTTATCTTACTGGGACCTGATCTATGCGTACAAACATCTTCAGGGAGGATTCATCTGGGATTGGGTAGACCAGGGCTTGAGAAAACAGGTGCCTGAGGAATGGGTCTCAAGGTCGGCAAAAATATCTCGAACAGGAGAATCCGGAAGGGATTTTTTCTGGGCTTATGGGGGTGATTTTGGGCCTCCGGGTACACCCAGTGACGGGAATTTTTGCATGAATGGACTGGTCGCTCCGGACAGAACCCCACACCCCAGTCTCTTTGAAGTGAAAAAAGTCTACCAGTATATCCAGTTCAAGCCTGGGAACTTAGCGGCTGGTCAATTGGACATTATCAACAGATTCGATTTCACAAACTTAAAAGAATTCACAGGCATTTGGGAGCTCAAAGAAGGAGCCACCGTGATTTCCAGTGGCACTCTCCCCGATTTTAATGTTGCACCCGGGGACGGAGAGAGTGTCACTGTGCCCATTCAAAAAAGCGGTCTGAAACCTGGCGCAGAATATTGGTTGGAGCTGAGTTTTCGGTTGAAAAAAGCCACTCTCTGGGGTGAAGAAGGCCATGAGATCGCATGGGAACAATTCTTGATACCCTGGCCGACTCCCCTAAAAACGGTCTTGAATGTTTCCGACATGCCGGAATTGAGTGCGGTTGAGAAAGAGGACTCTTTAGAAATTTCCGGGGCCAATTTTGGCCTTCATTTTTCAAAAAAAGAGGGCACTCTCATGTCATTCCAGTACCATGGAGTCGAGCTCGTAAGATCCGGTCCGGTGCCTCATTTTTGGCGCGCCCCCATAGACAATGGTAGGGGGAATAACATGCCTGAACGCTGTGGGATCTGGCGCCATGCCGGCAGAGACAGAAAAATTTTGGGAGTGAAGGTCAAGACAATCGCCCCTCAGGCTATCCAGATCACTGTTGAAAGCGCTTTGGCCGCCAATGATTCGCCTTACACGACGATCTTCACTGTGTGCGGGAGTGGGGATGTGCTCATCGAGGGACGGTTCGAGCCACAGGGAGAACTGCCTGAGCTTCCCAGGTTTGGGATGCAGATGACCCTTCCTCCGGCGTTCGATACGCTCTCCTGGTACGGCAGAGGTCCCCATGAGACCCATTGGGACAGAAAATCAGGTGCGAGAGTGGGCCTCTACCGAGGTCCGGTAGAGGAGCAATTTGTCGATTATTCCCGGCCTCAAGAGAATGGGAACAAAACAGATGTACGGTGGATGTCTTTGACAGATAAGAGTGGGATGGGATTGCTAGCCACCGGACTGCCATTCCTGAGCACAAGCGCCAGACATTTTACGGCAGAGGATCTTGAGCAGGCATCTCACAGCTATAAATTGGCCCGGCAGCCCTATGTCATTGTGAATGTTGATTATAAACAAATGGGCGTGGGAGGGGACAACAGTTGGGGCGCGCGCCCCCATGACTGGTGCACTTTGTGGCCCAAAACCACCACCTACATCTACCGGCTGAGGCCGATTTCAACCAGGGATGAGGATCCGATGATCCTCAGTCGTCAAAAGATCGTATTTTAAGTCCAAAGGAGAGTTAATACTGTGTCTCTCTAGTTTATGTCTGTCTGTTATTTTGACTAAAATAGGCCGAAAAGTTTGAGGGCCATTATCGTGATAGCGATCGATAATATGATGCGGATAACTTTTTCCCCCCCCTTGACAGCCGCATGAGCGCCCCACCATCCGCCGAGCGCATTTCCTGCGGCAAGAACCAATCCGAATCCCCAATTCACGTTTCCTGTGAGAGCAAACACAAGGATTGCAGGGAATGTGTAGATCAAGATGATGAACACTTTGTGCATGTTCACCCTCACCAGGTTTAGATGGCAAAAATGATAGAGCGCTGCCATGAACAGGAATCCCACTCCTGCTTGGACGAATCCACCATAAAATCCTATGCCGACCAGAGCGGGATAGATCAGCCAATTATCCGTATCTTGCTGGCTGGAGTTGTTAGTGTTGTAGGATCGGGTTAAGAACATGGAAAAGACGACGCATATTAAGACCACACCCAGGATCCGCTGGAACAAGAGATTGCTCACTCGCGTGGCTAATATCGCCCCGATAATAGCTCCGGGAAGTGTGAAAAAAGCAAACTTGAGGCTCGTTTTGAATTGATGGACTTTTCGCTTGCGAAATGAGGCCACAGCGAAAATGTTTTGAATGAATATGGCCACCCTGTTCGTGCCGTTAGCCAGAGCTGCGTCGAGGCCCAAAAAAATGAGGGCGGGCAGAGTCAGAGTGGAACCTCCGCCGGCATTCACATTAATAAAGCCAGCGATGGCGCCGATGCCGAAGAGCAAAGCGAGGTGTGCGAGATCCATGTTCTCCAACAGTCTTTCCGAATCATACCCATCTTTCCTAAAAAACTCAACTTATTGATTGATCAGCCTCCGTTTCCATCTCCATCACGGTTTTAGAAACGCTTTCCCTCGAAACCAATTGGAAATGTTTCTCCTCGGAAAGGAATTTGACTCAAGTCGTACCTGTTGTCTTGTTCGGTGAGAGATGGTATTTTAAAGGCGTGATTTCCTCTCATCCCAATAGCCATCTCAATTAAGGATGACGGGTCTTAAAAATGGAAAAAATACATCCGCTTCTGGATCGAGAAAAACAACAGCAAGCCAGGCAGTATGAAAAGGAAAAACGGTTGCTCGGCCTGTTGGGAATGCTACTTTCTTTGGTCGTTCTTTTGGCATTTTATTACAGCGGATTGAGCTCTGGACTGGCCATTCTTTTCTCAAATAGGTCTGTGATCTGGGCGTTTTGGGCCTACATCCTCGTATTCCAAGCTGTCTTGGTTGTCGTCGGTTTTCCCCTCAGCTTTTACAGCAGTTACATCCATGAGCACAAATGGGGTTTTTCGAATTTAACCATGAAAGGTTGGCTCTGGGAGCAGGTGAAATCATATCTTGTGGGGCTGGTGATATTTGCTCTTCTTCTTGGCATTCTTTTCTGGATTTTGGACCGGTATCCCCAACAGTGGTGGTGGATCGCTGGCCTGGCCATGGCTCTCGTGAGCGTTTTATTTGCCGCATTGTTCCCGGTCCTGATCCTACCAATTTTTAACAAGTACACACCTATCAAAGACGAAATACTGACGGATGCACTTAGCAAAATACTCAGTGAGGGTGGCTTGAAAAGCAGCGGTTTTTTTGTGGAGGACATGAGCCGGCAGACAAAAAAGGAAAACGCATTCCTCGCAGGTTTGGGAAAAACACGTCGGGTTGTCTTAGGAGACAATTTGATGACGAACATGACGATAGCGGAAATTGTATCCATCATTGCGCATGAGGTGGGACATTACAAACACAAACACATCTGGAAACATATCGCTCTGGGTACCACACAACAACTTGTTGTTTTTTTTCTCCTCAATATTCTTATGAGAGGCGCATTCCCCTCGTTCCTCTCATCCACACGTGCAAACCTCGCTCTCTTTCCAATCTTTGCCATACTCATGGCAGCCCTTTCCGGATTTCTTTTCGGTCCACTCTCGAACATTCTATCCCGTTATTTTGAGGGACAGGCCGATAGATATGCATTGAACCACATCCAACAGAGGGAAACATTTAAAACTGCTCTTGCAGGGCTCGCCAACCGCAACCTCGCCAATGCCTATCCCAATTGGTGGGTAAAACTGCTGTATTATTCCCACCCTCCGATAGGGGAAAGGCTCCTAATGGCAGAACGAGATTAGTTGTCAATTAATGGCATAATGATGACAAAAATTGGTAATTGAACTGGCCAATTTTATGTAAATTGGACATAACTTATTTAAAAATAAGCCTTTAGATTCTAGCCAGGTTTGGCACATAATTTGCCTAGTTAATATGCGACCATAAGAATTTTGCCAGGGTTGCAGGGCTAGAATGAAGGATTCAGAAAAAAAAGATTACACCTCTACGGACAGAATAAAACTGAAAAAAAGGATCGAAGAACTGGAGACAGCTATTGTTGAGTGCAAGCTGAATGAGGATGCTCTGAAAAAGAGCGAGAAAATCTTTCTTTCCGTCCTTTACTCACTGGAAGAAATCATTTTTATCCTTGGCATGGACGGGACCTTTCACAAGTATTTCCAAGCGCCGGATAGAAAGGACTTGTTTGCCCAACCAAAAAATTTCCTTGGAAAGCACTTCACTGAGGTCCTGCCCAAAGATGTTGCTGAATTGTTCCAAAATGCGCTTCACCGTGTTGAAGACTACGGGAACGTCCAGCATTTTGATTTTCTCATGACGATCAATAGAGAAGAAATTTGGTTCAGTGCGCGGATTTCGCCTCTCAAGTATCAAACAAAGGATTATTTCGCTTATGTTGTGGTCATTCAGAACATCACCGATTGGAAAGAAAAGGAAGAGACCTTGACCGAGAATGAAGAGAGATACAAAGCCGTAATGCTGCAAAGCACAGAGTGCATTTTTCTGGCAGATGTGGGAACTCGAGTTATTCTCGAAGCCAATCAATCCCTACAGCGCCTCCTTGGCTATTCTCTTGAAGAAATTCCCGGGCTGAGTCTTTATGACTTTGTGGCCAACGGCCAAGATGATATTTACCAGAAAATTTTGCGTATTCTTAAGGAACGAAATTATTACAAAGGAGAGATGCAGTACCGGAGAAAGGATGGGACCTACGTAGATGTCGAAATCAATGTGAATCTGGTTTCCTACAGAGGGAAAAAGGTCTTTTGTGTGATATCGCGGGATATTACACCGAGAAAGCTCGCGGAAAAACAGTTGATCCACACAGCCACGCATGATCCTTTGACCAAACTGACGAACCGACTGGTCTTCTATGACAGGATCGCGATGGAGTTAGCCCGTGCTCGGAGAAACATGACAAAACTTGCCCTCATCTATATCGACTTGGACCGATTTAAGATCATCAACGATACGTTGGGGCACAGCACTGGGGACCAGCTTCTAAAAGCTGTGGCCGAGCGCCTGAAGAGTCTGCTCCGTGAGAGCGATACGCTCGCCCGGATGGGTGGGGATGAATTTATGTATATACTGCCAGAAGTGGAAAGTGACGGGAATGTCTCCAAAGTTGCCCAAAAAGTGCTAGAGGCTGTCAGGAAGCCTTTTTTACTCGACGGCCAGTTTCAGAGTATCACAGCGAGTATCGGGACGGCTATTTATCCGGTGGATGGCAAGGATTCTGAGACACTGATGAAGAATGCCGACCTCGCCATGTACTTCGCTAAGGATAAAGGGCGCGATAATTTTCTCCATTTCAGGCCGGAAATGTCAGTTAAGAACCTGTGAACAGGTATTCAGCATCACCCCCCCAATATCACCCTTAAGGGCGATTGACGGAGAGTTAATAGAAGCGTATTGTGTAGACATATAATGAAAATATTTGTCAAATATTGTGACAAAAAATGTTAATTCGGCAGCGATGAGGGCGAAAAAGCAAAAACCAATGACCAATAAACCTAAACACATATGGAAATTTATATCTTTTATCGCTTGCATATTCGTCTTCATGTCAATGAGTTTTGCTGCGGGGAAAAAGCTCATTGTTATCGCGGACCAAGCCCAAATCTATCTGGAGCCCGACCAAAAAAGCCATATCCTCGCAACTTTGAATAAAGGCGATATCCTCACTCTCAGCAGTAACAGGAAATTTCGGCGCGTGTTCAATTATGTGTATTTCACTTCTCAAAAAACTGGATGCACCAAATCAGGGTATGTTCTTGATTCCTTAGTGGATAAGCTTTTTGATGTGACTAAAGTGATCACTATCCAAGGCGACGCGAAAAATAACACAAAGGTTCTTCTTTCGGAGGTTTATTTGGATAGAGCCAGATGGGAGATGAGTACAAACCAGTTGAAGAGTGTAGAGGGACAGCCTGTCCATCAAGGGCAATCCCAGGGCTATGAGATTTTTGGCTACCAGAAGAAGATCTTGGAAAGGGACTGCCTGGTCGGTTATTACTTTACGGGTGACAGGCTGAAAGGGGCAAAGCTCAGCTTCCTGGAGCAGCATGAGAACAAAAACCAGAATATTGCCGATTTTAAGAGGATCAAAGACCTTCTGGCACAGAAATATGGGAGACCGGTCGAAGACAATATCTCTTGGGAAAATGTCACGTACAAGGACGATATTTCGGAGTGGGGGAATGCCATAAGCCAGGGGCACCTGAAGTATCTATCCCGATGGTTGACTTCTGAAACCGAGGTTTTGCTCCGTCTTTTTGGTGCAGAGGATGAAATTTCTCTCGAGGTCACCTATAAACCTGCCTCTTGATTTTCTCTCATCCGCTTTTCAACGCCTCTGACACAATTCCTATGAATTCGAGAGAGAATTAACGCGAATCAACTCCATCCCAGCAGTATGTGCACACCTTTTCTTTGGGAAGTCCGATAGCTTTGACAAGATCCTGCAGCCTCTGATATTTGAGGGATGTCAAAATGAGTTTCATCTTCGCCACAAGGTCTCGCATCTCTTGGTTTTTCGCCGATAACGATCGGCGTCCGTCCGTATTTGTCTCTCGCTGCGTAAACTCCCTCTTCAGTCAAAAGAAGCATAGAACAAGAGCCATCGATTGCATCTTGGGCATTCTGGATACCATCGACAAAAGACATCTCCTGATTGATCAGGGCGGCGACGAGTTCTGTGGGATTGATCTCACCACCGCTCATCTCGGCAAAGTGTATCGCGTGCTTGCCAAAAGCTTCCCTCGCAATTTCATCCGCGTTTTGTATGATCCCGACCGTGGCAATGGCGTAGTTTCCAAGATGCAACCAGATGAGAACAGGTTGATCCTCGGTATCACTGATAATGCCTATTCCCTGATTCCCTTTGAGTTTGGTGATGTCATCTTCGAATTTTGACCTGAATTGGGCATTTTCAATATTATGGATAAATCGTGTGAAACCCTCAGGGGCTCTTACGGCAAGTCCTCCACGTTTTGTCCCCAGGTGGGAGTGATAGTCTGTTCCATAGAAGAGCTCTAGAACACAATCCTGATTTGAGACAACGCCGAATAAACCTCCCATAAAGACCTCCTTAAATAAAGGCTTAGAAATGGGATGCAAAAATTCTGCTCAGTGACTGAACTAATATGACAAAAATCAATAATGGATTCAAGAAAATTGTCTCTTTTTTTTGTGTGGAAAAAGCATTAAAATAAAAACAGGAGGCTTTGAACAGGGATATGGAAGAAAATAAAAAAGTCATGCTCGCCGGGATTATCTTTGTCGTTTTGGTTGCTCTGGCTATCATTTTGTACTATTTCTTTGTGATGAACAGGGGAGAGCGACAACCCTCAGTCGAGGAGATCTCAGCGCAGGCAAAGCCTGAGGTCTCTGAAGGGATAGACACCGTTCCGGAGGAGGAAATGGTCGAGCCGCTCCAGGTTGATCTGGGCGAAAGCGATGCTGTCATCCGTGATATGATCAAAGGAATTTCAACGAATCCCACACTTGCGAATTGGGCGTTGACAAAGGATCTTATCCTGAAGTTTGTGGCTGCTGTTGACAGTATTGCCAATGGCCAGAGCCCGCGTGCACAGGTTGATTTTTTTACTCCAACGGAGGGGTTTAAAGTCACAGAGAGGAACGGCAGCCTGTATGTAGACCCCTCCAGCTATGAGCGATACAATGCCGTTGCCGATGTCTTTGATTCATTGGATACAAAAAGCACAGTCAGGCTGTACAAACAGTTGAAACCAGTGATCCAGGAGGCTTATAAGGAGTTGGGGTATCCGGATGTGGATTTTCAGGATTCTCTGAAGCGGGCCATCGCAGAACTGCGCAAAGTTCCTGTTGCCAAAGATATCCTTCTGGAAAGAAAGATCATAACTTATGCAATGTTGGATCCCCAACTGGAGAACTTGAGCCCAGCGCAGAAGCATCTTCTGCGCATGGGACCGGAAAACGTCTTGAAGATCCAGACTAAACTGAGGGAAATGGCTCAGGCTCTTGGCTTCGGGACAGCCTAACTGCATCCTTTGCGCCTCAGCTCTACGGCAAACTCGATGCGTGAATAATCCAGTTCAACTTCTCCTTTCAAAATCAAAGATCGGCAAACGCGTTAGCTCCTAGGGAGTTCGATGAGGTTGCACACCTCCTGAGCCACCTTATCCGGAGAAAAGATATCCATAAGGTCCTCCCATTTTTTCTGGAAATGGAGAAGCGCTTTGAAGGAATTTTTTGCTGATTTCAGGCTTTTGTGGGTCATAGAGATGTTTTCCATACACTCTTCAGCCGCCGCGCCATCACCTTGCCTGAGATAGTCGATGGCGAGCATCTGGTTGGACCAAAACACCTTTTCTTCCAGATCTTCTTTCAAGAATTCTCCAGGATAAGGGTCCAGGTCCTCAGCTGAGATCCTGAACATTTCTGGGAGGGCTTCCTGTGCTTCGAGCTTGTTTTTTTCGAAGACAAATCTGAGGATATCTTCGCGCACCCTCCGCCATGTCGGATAGGTTTTTGGAGGAGGTTTATGTTTGATAGAGAGTGTGTTGTCCAGATAAGTTTTAAACCCGAACATCCTGGCGTTGATGAGGAAATCGATGTCTTCTCCCCGAGGAATAGAGGGGTCAAAGGGGACGAGAGTGAAGAGATCGCGATGGATGACCATGTTTCCACCAAAAGCAAAAGGTGTCACTTTTAGACGTGCCTCTCGGGCAATAATCTCATCAAACGCGCGGTTCATACAATCAAATTTGTCCCAGTAGGTCATCCAAGGATGGAATTCTTTATGGAGGAAAAAATCGTCGTCAGGATTTAGGTAGTATCCGGCCACGGCTAACACGCGTTCGTCAGCGAAGGTACGGCCGATGTATTCTCGCGCTTTCTCCATGAATTGTGTGTCCTCGAATATTTCATCGTCGTCTATAAGGACTGATATCTCGGAGCCTAAAAGATGGGGCACGAACACACACAGGTTTCTCACGTTCGAGTACCCATCCAGCTGAAGGAGAGGGATGAGATCGTCATGGCCGTTTTGTTTGAGATAGACATGAACCTGTTTCAATTGGCTGTAGGAAAAGAGGTGCGTACGGACAGCTGGATTCGTTTCCTGGATAATTGCCGCCAATCGTTGTTCCACTTCTTCCTCGATGTCCTCTGCTGTCGCGACACCGAGTATGATCAGGTCGAAGTCTTTATTTTCGAGAACAGCAAGACTGTCTAGAGCGCGACGGAGGGTTCCGTCTTCATCCAGAGGCGTGGGATGATCGTACACCGAATCTGTGCTTTTCCATCCCTCTTTCCTCTTCCTTCCCCAGTAGCTGGGAATAACCATCGTCGTTTTCATGCTTTTTTCCTCTTGTTCACTCGCATTGTTTGGATGGTGGTTTTTTCATCATCTCTTCAAGAATGTTTTCCAAAACCTCAACGCCCTTGGCCCAGGCATATTTCTCCTCAACGAGTTTTCTTGCCTCTTGTCTGATATTTTGGTAGAGAACCTTGTCTTTCATGAGTTTTTCTATCCCAGCGGCAAAGTCCTCCGGACTGTCTGCGATGATGATGTTCTTCCCGTTTGCGCTGGGGATGCCCTCGGCTCCGAGTGATGTGGAGACGATCGGCCTTCCCACTGCCATGGCTTCCAGTATCTTTCCCCTAAAACCTCCTCCCAATCGGACCGGACAGATAAAAATATGTCCTTTGCGCAAATAGGGAGTCACATCGTCCACTCTTCCTGTGACGACTATGGAGTTGTCCTGGGACAGGTTTTGTATTTCAGGAGGGGGAGCTTGTCCCACGATGGTGAATTTCAATTCGGGAAGCAGCGCTTTCACCTTTGGCCAAATCTCTTGATAAAAATAGAGAACAGCGTTCACATTTGGGTAGTGAAGGTAATTCCCTACAAAAACGACATTCTGTTCCGTATCCTCCGGGTTCGAATAAGCGAAGTGTTCCACGTCGACTCCGTGGGGAACGACATCGATATCCAGGTCCGGCCGGATCTTCAGGAGCTCTTCTTTCCCCTGAACGGTGAGAGTGAGCACCTTGTCGGCTTGGGCATACATCTCGAATTCGTAGCGCTTCAGTCCTTTGAGGTTGATGAGCTCTTTGAGCTTTTTCCAGCCCAAATTATAATAGCGGAAGTCTTTGAGGCGAGCCTGATAATAGCATTCATGGACCGAGATGACTCGGCGAACTGGCGGCAGAAGTGGATTCCTATGGATAAACTGGCCCATCACCGAGTATTCCGCAATGACAAAATCATAGTGGTCCTTGGCGACCATCTCGGCGATCGCATTGGACATCTCAGGAGAATCGTGGACTCGGAGAAAATAATGGGGGATCGGGGAGAACAAAAAGTCTTTCGTTGCTTCAAACCGGGATCGCTTTGGGGGAAGGGGGATGAGTTTTAGGTCATGGCAGTAACCTTCAACCGTGGGGATGAATGCTTTATCTTCTTCTCTAGAAAAAGCGGCCAGCGAGACCAGATGGTTCTTGGAGAGGTGCTTCAGACGATTGTAGATGATGATCGGCCCGCCGATCACTTTGGAGTGAGGAAATTCTTTGCACGTCAGGAGGATTTTCATTTTATGCGCTCAATAACCATCCTCAATTCAATCCTTGTACATATCATTTTTGAGCGGCGTTTGTCTATTTTTTAAAATGAAGCAAACATCCTTATTTCCGAGATGCTCCCAGATGAACAGTGAGCTTTGAAATCGAAAAATGGATCCTTCCCCAGTTGGTATGGAAGTTTAATCGAGTTTTAGGTTGATGAGCTCCCGGACCTCCTTGACGATCTCCTTCACTGTGGTCTCCACGATGATCTTTCCTTTTTCCCGAGTTGCTAGAGTCGGGTCTCCCCATATTCCCGTAGGGCTGTAGTGGCCCGGGCCATCAGGGTCTCTCGTCAGCCCTTTTCTGTTGGGCCTCGCGTCATAATCCTTGACGGTTTTGCTCATATCGACAGATTCCGGCGAGATGTAGAGCATCATGGATGTTTCTCCCTCATCAGCATGCGTTCCCCCTTCTTGTTTCAAGTATCCTGATGGAATTTTTGAGTCAGCCTCCAGGATATCAAAATAGCGGAGAATTACGCCTTTTTTCTTGAGCTCTGCTGCTGCACTCTGAAGGGGACGGAGTGTGGAAACACCTGTGTTGAGTATATAAAACTTCCGAATGCCGTATCCGCTCATCGACATACAGATTTCAACGACAACGTTTTTAAATGTCTCTGCACTCAGTGAGACCGAGCCAGGGTATTCGAGGAAAGCGGGATAATAGCCATACTGAAGGGTGGGGAGAACGACCACAGGAACTTCTTGAATGACCCGGTTTTTGAGGTATTCAGCCATGAGGAAATCGTTTTTCAAAAGGAGGTGGGGGCCATGCTCTTTTGACCTCGCACCGAGTGCAATGAGAACCACGTCGTAAGTCTTTAAAACCTTTTCCGCCTCTATCCAGGTGAGGTCTTCGATATTCACAGAAGGTCTTTTTTGATCGGCGAAGGCCGGAGTCAGAAAAACAAGGAACAAAACTACAAACCCAATTCGTTTCATTTAAGCACCTCTTTCATGCTTGGAAAAATAATAACTGAACCTGTGAATAATCTATGTGTATTACAGGATTTTAGCCTTTCCAGTGGAAAGGTTTTTTACGGCTAAAATCTGGGGTCAATGGCTCCTCGGACGTGAACAGTTCGGCCTGGGAGAAGATCCTCTGGAATCCGAGGTTTTGAGCTCTATCCAGTACCATGAAAAATTCTTCGGACGAGATCGGTTTTTGGAACTCAGGGGGAGCTTTGAAACAGGGCTGATACTGGCTCATGAGACTCAGGCATATGGAGGTAGAAAGATTATGGGCGATCCAATCCAGTATGTGCAGGGAATCCTCGGTTTGGTCAGGAAGGATCAAATGCCGGATGATAAGTCCCTCCTTCGCTGTTCCCCTCTTATCTAGAATCAGAGCTGGTTTTTGCATGTACATCTCGCAAACAGCGGTGTGTGCAAAAAAGAAATAATCAGAGACACCCGAAAGGTGTTTTGCAAGATCGTCGGAAAAAAACTTGATATCCGGCAGATAAATATCAACGATCCCCTCTAGATTTCTGAGGATGTCGGCTTTTTCGTAGCCATTCGAGTTGTAGACGACCGGTAAGTCAAGACCTCTGCGGATAGCAATCCTGAGAGCTTTGAGGATTGGCAGGATCAAATGAGTGGGAGAGACCAAGTTGATATTGAGAGCACCGTTCGCTTGAAGCCGCAACATCATTTGGGCGAGATCTTCCTCAGACACGCACTCTCCTCTGTGCTCCCAGCTCAGCTGATAGTTCTGACAGAATACGCACTTGAGGTGACAACCTGAAAAAAAGACAGTTCCGGATCCGCATGCTTGCCCTGAAGCACTTTTATCGCGACAGTTGGCAATACCGCTCAGAACAGGTTCTTCGCCGTAATGGAGCAGAGCATGGGATAAGGAAGCCTGGATACCGGTTTTACAAAATCCTCGTTCTCCTTTTTCTCTGTTAACACCACATTCTCTGGGGCATAGTCTACAGCTTTGTTCATTTTCTAAAAGGTTTTTTAACGCACGGTCGAGACAAACCAATTTTTCCTCAATGTTCATTTTCCGGTCTTCAATGGCAATATATCATGTTAGTATACCATTTTATTCCTGGAAGATATTCCTCATCTTTACGGTTTTACATAATCTGCCCAAACATTGACAATATTTTTTTATTCAATATAGTAAGTGCTATGCTAAATGATTTTGTTGAATTCTTGAAGAGTCTTCAATTAAATAAGGAACTTATAACCTTTTTAGTCAGCATGACCCCGATTTTTGAGCTGAGAGGGGCTATTCCCCTGGCCGTTCTGCATTTTAAGATGCCAATAGTAAAAGCTTTTATCATATCTTGGCTCGGGAATATGATTCCTATTCTTCCGATAATCTACTTTATAGAGCCCATAAGACGAGCTTTGTCTCGCATAAAAATATTTAATAATTTTTTTTCTTGGTTTTATGCACGAACATACAAGAGAAGCAAAAAAGTGATGAAATTGGGTGCGATTGGTCTGACATTGTTTGTGGCAATTCCTTTGCCTGTCACGGGAGCTTGGACGGGCTCTGTTGCAGCTGTAATATTTGACATCAAATCTCGTTATGCTTTTCCTGCTATCCTTTTAGGTGTGACAATTGCAGGAATTGTGGTCAGCGTTTTGACCTTGCTTTTTTAATCGGGTAGCTAGCCTAAGAAATTTCATCTTGTATTGAATCATAAATATCCTGGAAGTCTTTTTTCTCGATTGTCGAGTAATCTGTCATATCTTTGTGAAGTGGAGTTATGGTGACATAACCTTTTTTGATAACCATGACATCACTATCCTGATCTCCGATGGCTTTGGGCTGTCCTGTTCCTATCCAGTAGTAGGTGCGATTTCTCGGATCCTTTTTTTCGATGATTTCGGGGTTGTATCTCTTCTGTCCGAGCTTGACGACCTTGATTCCCTTGATAGGAGGAGGGGGAATGTTGATGTTTAGTGTAATGCCGTCCTCGGGAGGGTTTTGGAGGATTCTTTTGACCAAAACCAGGGAGACTTTGACTGCGTGTTGGGTGTGAAAATTTCTCTCTGCATCATGGAGGAATGAGATGGCTACACTGGGGATCTGTAAAAAAGTTCCCTGGAGTGCTCCAGCAACCGTTCCTGAATAGGAAGTATCTTGTTGCCCGAGGTTTGGGCCGGGATTGGGACCGGAGATCAGCAGATCAGGTTTGTACGGCAGCAATTTTTGGACAGCCATGTACACACAATCTGCTGGCGTTCCATCTATAGCGTAAATATTCTTTCGAATTTTTTTTATTCTTAATGGCCGGTGGAGGCTCAGCGCAAGCGAGGTGGCACTCCTCTCTCTGTCGGGAGCAACAATAAAAGTCTGAGCCAGGTCTTGCAGAGACGCTGCAAGGCTCTCCAATCCTTCGGAAAAGAAGCCGTCATCGTTAGTCAGGAGTATCAGGGGTTTATGGGGCGTCATTATTATGTTGGTCTATCGAAAGCCTCTCCAAAATCGTGAAAATGCATTTTAGCACTCCATCAGTGATAATGGAATACATTTATTCCTCTCTTAAGCCTCTCCGAATCTTTGTGAGCGATTCAGCGGGGACTCTTGATATGGCAATAGCCTGATCGTGTTTCCATCATGAAACTCAGATCTTGGATTTGAAGCCTAAGTATTCAAGCATAAGAGCAGGGTCAGATGTGGACTGCTTGCAGGTGAAGTGAGAACAGACATAAGCTGTGGCTTTTTCCTTGGCGCGAGGGTGTTGCGATGCGAAGGGAGCCAGCCTGTAAATCTCTGGATTATCCCTATCCGCTGGCACAAAGAGAGTGACCGCATTGGGGATGAATTTCTCCCGGAGTGTCCTGATCAATCGTTGAGTATCTTCAGCTCCTGGTTGTCCGGCGATGACGATTTCATGAGACGGTCCGAGAGCAAAATCGATCGCACACAGCATCTGGGTGTATGCCGATGGATGCAACGAGACATTCCCTGAAATACAATCGGATATTCGAGCCGCTTTGTCCTCAAATTCTAAGCGCCCTGTCATCCTGCTGAGACGAAGCAAGTTCATCATAGCCACAGAGTTGCTCGAAGGGATCGCCCCGTCTGTGCTCTCTTTCTGCCGGATAAAAAGAGTGTCGCTGGTGTCAGGAGTGAAGAAAAAAGCCCCCTTTTTTTCGTCCCAAAAATGTCTGGTAAAATAATCGTTCAGATCCAGTGCTCTCTTCAAGTGTTTCTCATCGAATGATGCTCTGTAGAGTTCGATCTGTCCAGAGATCATAAACGCATAATCATCGGCATAAGCGCTGATCCCCGATTCTCCCTTCCTGTATCGATGCAAGAGGCAGCCATCTTTTTGTCTGAGATGACGGAATACAAAATCGGAAGCCTTTTCTGCAGCCTCTGTGTATTTCTGGGCGCCGAAGGCCTGCGCCGCCGAAGCAAGAGCCGCGATCATCAGGCCGTTCCAGTCTGTCAGTATTTTATCGTCTCTGAGGGGACGTTCCCGCTTTTCTCTCTGTTCCAACAATGTTTTCCTGATGTCCTCCAATCCGGTCTGTAAATCTTTTACGCTCATCTTCAGTTTTTCCGCTGAGTCTGCCATTGAGCTCGTCATATGGAGAATATTCACTCCGGTCTTTTTACCGGTCACTTCTTCGGAAAAATTCCCATCCTCTCGAAGGTTGAACACGGTGGCTGCGCACTTGAATTGCTCTTTAGTGAGATATCTCTGCAGTTCTCTCCATTGCCACGTGTAAAATTTCCCCTCTTGACCTTCACTATCAGCATCTTCAGCAGAGTAGAAAGCGCCTTCCGGAGATTTCATGTCGCTCAGGACATAGGTGAGGATCTCTTCGGATGTTTCCTTATAAAGATCCTTTTGTGTCGCTTGGTATGTTTCGGTGTAGGCCATTGCCAAGAGTGCTTGATCGTAAAGCATCTTTTCAAAGTGGGGGAGGAGCCATCGTGCATCCGTCGAGTATCGGTGAAATCCGTAACCGAGGTGGTCAAAAATCCCTCCCCACCTCATGGCCTGGAGGGTTTTCTCAACCATATGAAGTGCGGACTCATTCCCGGTGCGCTTCCAGAAGCGGAGCAAGAATGCGATGTTGTGGGGTGTGGGAAATTTGGGAGCTTGACTGAATCCCCCATAATGGGCGTCGAAGCTTTGAACCAAATGTTGAAAGGCTAAATTCAAGGTCGACTCATCCAGGTTGTGTCCGCTGGAGGTAAAAGATTGCTGGCTGAGTGCAAGAGTGACCTTTTCCGCTGATGCCAGCAAATCACGCCTCTGTTTGGCCCATAGCTCTCCGATACGCGGAACAAGATCCATCATCCCGACTTGGTTGAACCGGCTCTGTTTGGGCAGATATGTGCCTGCAAAAAAAGGCTTTTTATCAGGTGTCATAATGATGGTCAAAGGCCATCCCCCTCTGCCTGTGATCATCTGGCAAATTTTCATGTACACGTTGTCGATGTCCGGTCGTTCTTCACGGTCTACTTTGATAGAGACGAAGAATTTGTTCATCAGCTTAGACACCTCTCCATCCTCGAAAGATTCCTTTTCCATAACATGACACCAATGACACGTGGAGTATCCTATCGAGAGAAAGATGGGGCGATCCTCCTTTTCCGCTCTCTTAAAAGCTTCTTCTCCCCAGGGATACCAATCCACAGGGTTCGAGGCATGCTGGAGCAAATAAGGGCTCTTCTCGTGAATCAAGCGGTTTTTACTCAATAGGACGTTCCTTTTTGATTTGAATGTTGTTAAGCTTTTTAATGAAGAGCTTGGATTAAGCCCTGATCATGATGAGCAGCATCTTAAATTTCGATCTGGCTTTGAGGGAATGCGGTTGATGAGCAGGCATGATGATCATTTCATCTTTTCTAACGCGAATCGATCTCCCGGATATGGTGACATCGACCTCTCCTTCCAAGCAGAGGACAGTTGCGTCAAATGGAGCTGTATGTTCGGATAGGCCTTGGCCCTCATCGAAAGCAAAAAGTGTCACGGTTCCAGTTTTTTTTGCAATAATCTCTCGGCTGATCACAGAACCTTTCTGATAACTGACGAGCCCTGTGAGTTTTATTGTTCTCCCCAGTAATTCTTCCACACTTTCCTCCTCTTTGGATTATTAATGATTGGAGAGAATCGGGACGGGCGGATTTGAACCGCCGACCCCACGCACCCCAAGCGTGTGCGCTACCAGGCTGCGCCACGTCCCGACTTAAAGGCTGTCTATTATAACAAAAGTGTCTTCATTTTTAAATAAATGAGATCGAAAGGGAAGAATTTGAATTTTGTAGGGTGAGGTTATTCGTCTAGGGTGGACGCAATATCCCTCAGCCGTTCACGAACATTATAGAGGACTTTTTTCATCCGATCGGGATGGATAGCTGTTGTTTTCTTGATCCCTAATTCTTCTTCGAGCTGTCTTTTGGCTCCGGCTAGAGTGAGTCCTTCGTTCTCCAGGAGTTCTTTGAGCCTGAGGATGATCGATAAGTCTTTTTTTCTGAAGATCTTATGTCCGGAACGGGTCTGGCCGGATTGTATAAAGTAGAAATCTTTCTCCCAAGACTCGATGGTTTTTTTGTCCAGATGAGCAATGCGGGCCACATCGTCCAATTTGTAGGCAAACTTATCAGATTCTGTCTTGCTTTTCATCCGCAATCTTTCCAACGCAGCATCAAGGTATGAACAGGACAACCTTTGTTTTGAAACCCGTTCATGATGGAACTCTCTGTAAAATCAATCATTACATTAGCACGGTAACCTTTCGCCGTCAAGTTGCAATTGAGTGCATCTTCAGTTCTATGATTGGGATTGTTGATCGATGAAATCCCTTGAGTGAGCCCAATCTGTCCTAGCTGAAGCCCCCAGACCATGGGCACGGACGCAGATACTCTCTTCATCGGTACGGAAATAAAGAAGAGAATCTGGTATAATTCGGATGAATACAAACATGAAGACTGGGGAAAAGACTCATACTCCACTCGCTGAGAGGATGCGGCCTGGAAATCTGAGCCAGTTCTATGGGCAGGAACATTTGATCGGTGAGGGAAAGATCCTCTCCCAGCTTATCAAATCCGATCAACTGGTATCGATCATTTTCTGGGGCCCGCCCGGTTCGGGGAAAACAACTCTGGGTTACATCCTTGCGAATGCCTTCAATTTCCCCTGTTTGTTTTTCAGCGCTGTTCTCTCTGGAATCAAAGATGTAAAAACAGTCATGGCCCAGGCGGAAAGCCATAGGAATCTCTATGGCCAGCCCACAGTTCTTTTTATCGATGAGATCCACAGGTTCAACAAGGCCCAGCAGGCGGCCTTCCTTCCATATGTGGAAAGAGGTGATATCATACTTTTTGGATCCACCACAGAAAATCCCTCCTTCGAGGTTATTGCTCCTCTTCTCTCTAGGACTCGAGTTCTCGTCCTGAATCCTTTATCGGAAGAGACACTCATCAAGATCATTCAGGAGGCGATTTCGGATAAAGACCGAGGATTGGGAGCACTGAGCCTGAAGATCGAAAAAACTGCCTTGAAGATGATCATCGATTATGCCAACGGGGACGCCAGACGAGCACTGAATACGCTGGAGATATCTGCGTATTTAGCCAAAGAAAGCCGGATTTCAAAAACAGAAGTGAAGGAAGCCTTACAGAAACGCATACTCCTCTATGACAAAAAAGGGGAGGAGCATTTCAACCTCATCTCTGCCCTTCACAAGAGCCTCAGGAACAGCGATGTGGATGCCTCCCTCTACTGGCTCGCCAGAATGTTGACTGCCGGTGAAGACCCTCTTTATATCGTCAGGAGGTTGATCAGGTTCGCTTCGGAGGATATCGGACTGGCAGACCCCCAAGCCCTCTCTATCGCATTGGATGCAAGAGAGGCGTACGATTTTATCGGTTCACCGGAGGGGGATCTGGCACTCGCCGAGGCGGTGATCTATCTAGCATCAGCACCTAAGAGCAACAGAGCTTATTCAGCCTTCAAGAAAGCACAAAAAGACGTGGAGGCCAGCCCTTATGAGCCTGTCCCCCTCCATTTGAGGAATCCTGTGACATCATTGATGAAAGATATTGGATACGGAAAGGATTATATGTACGCCCACAACTACGCCTATTCAACCACGGATATGGAAACATTCCCTGAGAGATTGAGGGGACGGAAATACTATGAGCCCGGGAATCTTGGCTTGGAGAAAGAGATCAAGAAAAGAATCGACTGGTGGGACCAGCTCAAAACAGCGGCAAGGAACAAAAGATCGAAGGATAATTCAAAAACAAAACCAAAGATCTAATATAGAAATTTTCTAAGGAAGAATAAAGGCGGCGAAAAACACGTAAAGCTATTTATTTTGGTCTTTGAGCAAATAGTAGATCTCCCAGCTGATCTCATCGGCCACACATCCCACGCATGATTTCTCTGTAGTAGCCAATTCTTCATCCTCGATTTTATCTTTAATGATTTTTTTGACTTTTTTCCGGATTTTGTAAAGCAATATATAGTTGATCATGCCTCGTCTCTTCCGAATGATAACAGCTTCATTTTTCTATGTAAAGACACCGCAGACCAAGGTCAATATATCTGAATCCATAAGACATGAATACTCAACATCATGAAGATGAAGATATTTCCAATATTGGCTCCCCCATTGAGTATAGGGGAATAAAAATGATATCATACGCTTTCTCCTGATAGATGAAAAAATTGGCCGTTCTTTGTGCTCTTTTTGTTGTGTTGTGGTCCTGTTCCCTTTTTCGAAAAAAGGTACCGCCCTATCCCAGCGGCCTCATTTTTCCTATAGAGGAAGCCAATCAGATCGAATACAAGGGCGAAATCAACAATCCCATGAAAAAAAGAGGAGACCACGTTTACATTTCTACCCGGGCGGGCATATTGTACTGTATCGAAGGATCTAGCCAAAACATACTTTGGCAAGTCAAACTAGCGGGAACACTCTTGACTCCGCCGTTCCTTGGAGAGGAAAATATCTATGTGCTGGGTCAGGACAACACTCTTTTCTGCCTCGACAAGGGAGGTGAAACACTCTGGGAACGAGAGGTCGGAGATGTCATTACGAGTCAAATCACAGAATTTGGAGATGACGTGTGTCTGGGAACGGATTCGGGCTGGTTCATCGCGATCGATATCATCAAGGGCGATAGGAGTTGGACATTCAAAGCTGAGTCTGCCATCCGCTCGAATCCTGTGATCGCCGATGGGAAAATTGTTTTTGGAAGTGATGACCAAAATCTCTATATCTTAAGTCCTCAAGGGAATTTGATCTGGAAGTTAGCTGTCGGAGGTAAAATCGGCGCAACTCTAGCCGTGGATGGCGACTTTGTCTATCTCGGCTCAGGGAACAGTGAGATTATATGTATTAACCTGAAAAAACAGAGAAAGAAATGGAAGATAAGAACGGGGGGAGAGCTCCTCGTACCTCCGGTTTTTGCCGATAAAAGAGGGTTTTTTGCGTGTATGGACAATGTTTTATACTGTTTGAACAAAAAAGGCGGGGAAATTCTGTGGTGGAGCGTGATTCCCTCGCGTGCCTATTATCATCTTATGATTGTCGGAGATAAGATCGTCGTTACATCACTTTCCTCTCTCCTCATGGGTTTCGATTTGAAAACCGGAGAAAAGGTGGGGGAGTTTCAGGGTGCGCAAGAGATGCGGTCAAATCCAATGTGGTGTGATCCTCATATGTTGGTTAACCATTATGATCCGGAAACGGACAAGGGCACGTTGTTGAGCTTCCAGAAAAAAGTCGCCGTTGATTTATCGACTTCAAAGAGCTCGCCTCAGAAGATCAACGAAGAGATCGTGGTCACTGCCGCGCCCTCAGGATTTTACTTGCCGGTCTATGAATTCTCTCTCTGTCCGATGGTCAAACTGCTGTTGAATCCCAATTTCTTCGTTTTGCTCAAAAAAGAGGAAGAAAGAAGAATTGTCCAGGAAAAGTCTGAAGAGAATACTTGGGAGTGGTTTCCAGAAAAAGATGGAATCTACAGTATCGGCGTCAGGGTGAGTGACGAAAAGGAAGAGGCTGAAACAGAGATACCTTTTTTGATCGAAAAAGAGAATGCTGCTGTGGTCCTGGCTCTGTCAAAGGATTCGCCCCAACGTGTGGGGGAAGAGATCATCGTCACGGCCAATGCCAGAGGCATGTCCGCTCCTAAGTTCGAGTTTAGTCTCCACCGTATTTATAAATTTACCTTTTATTTCCAGACGCTGATTTTTATTCCTACAGGGCGAAAAACCGTACAGGAATATTCTGAAGAGAGCAGTTGGACATGGATCCCCGAAATGGAGGGGATTTACGCACTCTCTGTGAACGCTGATGATGGAGTGGAGAAAGTCCAATCGAGTGTCGTTTACACGATCACAAAAAAAACCGACACCCAAGTCAATAAAAATTTCAGTAGATCTGTGACGTTCCGCAGTGAGTCCCGATCAATAGATGCGGAGCAGATCAGAGAATTATTGTTCATGGAAGGAGCTTTAACATGGATCGGTCCGAAGCATTAACTCTTGTCAAACAACATCTCAAGAACAAGAATCTTGTGAAACATTCCTTAGCGGTGGAGGCCTGTATGAAGGCTCTGGCTGAGAGGATGGGTGAGGATGTGAACAAGTGGGGATTGGCCGGGATCCTTCATGACCTCGATTACGAGATCACCGAAAAAAGCCCCGGACTCCACACTACAGAAACAGTCAAGATATTGGAAGAGGTTGGCATAGAGCCGGATATCATCCAGGCGATCATGGCTCATGCGGCCATAGTGCCCTGCCAGACAAAAATGGATTATGCCATTTTCTCCATCGACCCTCTCACAGGCCTGATTATCGCCGCAACACTGATGCATCCGAGCAAAAAACTCCAGGAGGTCGATCTGGGATTTGTGAAGAGGCGCTACAAGGAAAAGAGTTTTGCACGCGGAGCCAAGAGAGAGGACATCGAACAGATCCGGGAAATCGGGATAGATCTTGATGAATTCATCTCTATCTGTCTTGAAGCGATGCAGGGAATCGACAAAGATCTTGGACTATAGGCTTTAGACACCTTTGAAGGCAGACATCAACTCTATTAACGCATTCAATTTCCGGGATGTTTTTATGTTTTCCATTTTAAAGCTACGATAGGGATGAAGAAATTTTTTTATTGATGTATAATTGTTGCCTTTTGATGGCAAAAAATAAATGGAAATGCCCTTATGCCCCAACCCAGAACGCAACCGGAGTTGTTCACAAATCGGGGGCATGATCTTGTTTCCATAATAATGAATGATAAATCATAATAAAGGAGAATTTCTCATGAACGGTGTTATAAAGATCCCGTGTCCTTCGAATGAACCTGTGCTGAATTATGGACCCCGTTCTCCCGAGAAGGCATCTTTGAAGGCACTTCTGAACAAAATGCTAGGTGAAGAGGTTGAGATTCCTCTGATCATTGGAGGGAAAGAAGTCAAAACAGGCAACTTTGCCGATTGTCGCTGCCCCCACGATCACAATCACATTTTGGGCCGTTATCACAAGGCTGGACCTGATGAGATTGCCCTGGCCGTCGATGAATCGACAAAAGCCTGGAAGGACTGGTCCGAAATGGATTGGGTCTCTCGAGCGGCTATTTTCCTTCGGGCTGCAGAGTTGCTGGCCACAAAATACAGAGATGTGCTGAATGCCTCGACCATGCTGGGGCAGTCAAAAACAGTTCATCAAGCAGAGATCGATGCCGCATGCGAGCTCATCGATTTTTACCGGTATAATCCCTACTACATGCAGCGAATTTATGAAGAGCAGCCAAACTCTTCCCCGGCCACATGGAACTATGTCGAGTATCGCGCTCTTGAAGGCTTTGTTTTTGCCGTTACGCCCTTCAATTTCACGTCTATAGCAGGAAATCTCCCCACATCTCCTGCGATGATGGGGAATGTTGTCCTCTGGAAGCCGGCATCATCCTCTGTCTACTCTGCCTATTTCCTGACGCAGTTGTGGAAGGAAGCGGGCCTTCCAGATGGCGTGATCAATTTTATCCCCGGACCAGGGCGTTACGTGGGAGGCCCGGTCTTGGAGAAATCCGATCTGGCCGGAATCCACTTCACAGGAAGCACAGCCGTGTTCCAATCGATGTGGAAGACCATCGGCTCCTCCATCCTGAATTACAAGTCTTATCCGCGCATCGTTGGAGAGACGGGTGGTAAAGACTTCGTTTTTGTTCATTCTTCGGCGGATGTCGATGCTGTCGCAACAGGCCTCCTCAGGGGAGCTTACGAATACCAAGGCCAGAAATGTTCGGCGGCCAGCCGGGCGTATATCCCTGCAGACATCTGGCCTGCTGTAAAACATAGGCTTCTGGATGAACTTCAGACTCTCAAGATGGGGGATGTCCTCGATTTTTCGAACTTCATGGCCGCTGTGATCGATAAAGCGGCTTATGACAGCATTGTCGAGTACATCGAGTATGCAAAAAATTCAGAGACGGCAGAGATCATTTTTGGGGGGACATACGACGATTCAAAAGGTTATTTTATCCATCCCACAGTTGTTGTAGTGACAGACCCCAAACACAAATTGATGGAGGAAGAGATTTTCGGTCCCGTATTGACTGTATACATCTATTCTGAAAACCGGTTCTCTGAGACGCTTGAACTGTGTGATGCCACTTCGCCCTACGGTTTGACTGGCTCGATATTCGCCACTGATAGGAAAGCCATCATCGAAGCCTACAGGACCCTTCGTCATGCAGCAGGTAACTTCTATATCAATGACAAGCCCACAGGAGCTGTTGTCGGCCAGCAGCCCTTTGGGGGCGCAAGAGGTTCTGGAACGAACGACAAAGCCGGGTCATACCTGAATCTCCTCAGATGGGTGAGCACTCGCACAGTAAAAGAGAACCTCAACCCCCCCAAGGATTACCGATATCCTTTTTTGCTTGAAAAATAAAACCGAAAAAGCTTGATCTTAGGTACAGTTATTGTGCTGGCTCAAAATAAACTTCAGCTTCATTGACGACAGCTGGCGTTCTCGCTTTCTTTAGTGCTGTATTTATGTCTGGGTGAGCATCGTTGATTTTAAGTTGATAGATGTGAATATCAGGGAGGCAATATGAGGATAAAAGTCAATAGAGACAATTGCACTGGCTGCAGGCTCTGCTTACAGATCTGCGCTATCGAGCACTTCTTCGAGATCAATCCGAAAAAAGCAGCGCTCAGGATCGAAGCGAAATTTCCCGATCCAGGCAAATTCCGTCCTTTTGTCTGTACTCAATGTGGAAAATGTGCTGAAGTCTGCCCAGAGGATGCCGTCTATCAGAATGAGGCTGGCGGTTATATCGTCGATCAGGAAAAGTGCACGAATTGCGGAGACTGCGTTGTTGCCTGTCCTGTGGGCGTCATCTGCCAGCACCCGGACCTTGGATATGTGATCAAATGTGACTTTTGTATGGAATGCACCAGGATCTGCAACACGAAAGCCCTGGTCGAATGGAAAAGAAAACCTGTTACAGCGAAAAAGGAGGCGTGATATGAATAACGGACTTGCCGGGACGACTTTAAGGATCAACCTGAGTACTGGTGAAATTCACCGCTTCCCCACTGATGAAGAACTTTTTCGTCGTTGGCATGGTGGTCGGGGAGTCATAGCGAAGATTCTGTATGACGAAGTGCCCCGCAACGCCGATCCGCTTGGTCCGGAAAATATATTTATTGTGAATGTCGGCATAATGAGCGGCTGCTACATCCCTGCCGGTTCGAAGACCGAATTCGGGTCCATTTCACCTCTGACGAACGGCCACGGCGATTCTAATATGGGCGGCCATTTCGGACCGATGCTCAAATTCGCAGGATACGATATGATCATTTTCTCCGGAGTTTCGCCTAAACCTATTTTTCTTTATGTGGATAACGACGCTGTTGAATTGCGGGATGCTTCCCAATACTGGGGATTTGGATCCCTCGATTGTGAAGAACAGCTCAAAAAAGATCTGGGTGAGGATTTCGAGATTGTGACTATCGGTCCTGCCGGTGAAAACGGAGTGCTCTTTTCCTGTATCACACATGATTTTGGCCGTCAGGCAGGAAGGACTGGCCAGGGAGCAGTCATGGGCTCGAAGAAACTGAAAGCCATAGCTGTGCGGGGAAACCGGTCCATTCGCGTCCATGACCTTGAATCTCTTGAAAAACAGGTCACAGGGATCATACAGCGCACGAAGGAACACCCGAATATGGAGCCCTGGCAGAAGTATGGGACTTCATTCTTTATTCGATGGTCAAATGACAATGCTGTTCTTCCTGCTTACAATTTTCAAACAACATATTATGAAGATGTGGGGAAGATTGACGGCGACCAGCTTATTGAACAGTGTCTTATCACGCATAAGGCTTGCTTTGGATGCTGGATGAACTGTGGGAAGTACACCAAAGCGGTTATTGAAGGCAAACCCGTCGTTCATCTTGAGGGTCCAGAATATGAGACGGGAGCCACCTGCGGCTCCAACCTCGGGATGAAGGATATCAATCACGTCGCATATATCAACTGGATGCTGGATAATTTGGGGATGGACTCGATGTCCGGTGGCGGAGTTACCGCATTTGCCATGGAGTGTTTTGAGAAGAAATTTATCACCAAAGAGGACCTCGAAGGGTTTACGCTCAAATGGGGTTCGGTGGATGATGTCGAGCACTTTCTTGATATGGTCGCTCACAAGCGCGGAATTGGCGAATGGTTTGCAGGCGGCAGCAAGAGGGCTGCAGAAAAGATAGGGCAGGGTAGTGAAAAGTTTGCTATGCAGGTCAAGGGACAGGAGATGTCCGGTTACGACGGCCGCTGGGCGCCCGGAATGCTGCTTTCTTACATGACAGCTGACATCGGGGCCCATCACAATCGTTCTTGGACGATCACTGTCGATATGGCGGAGGGGAGGGAGTCGGTCGAGGGCCGGGCGAAAATTGTCGTTTACCTTCAGCATATTCGTCCGTTGTTCGATACCTGGTGCATTTGCCGGCTATTCTGGGGAGAGCTGGATATTTCGCCGGAAGAGATCGTTGAGTCGCTCAATCACATAACTGGATGGGAGGTAACTGTGGATGAAAGCCTGCGCACATCAGAGATGATATGGAACCTGACACGCTGTCATTACCTCGAGCGGAATAGGGAAAACGGCCGTCTTTTTGACTATCCCCCTTCTCGATCCTGGGAGGATAAAATCCCCAGTGGCCCCGGAAAAGGAAAAGGGGTGACTCTGGAGCAGGTGGAAAAGATGCTGGACGAATATTATGAGGCACGCGGATGGGATAAAAATGGGAACCCGACACGCGAAGTCCTCACAGATTTGGGGCTGGACTTCGCTGGCGACAACCTGGAGAAGATCGGTTTGCTTGGAAAACCCACGCCAGGGGGAATTCCTCCGGTCCGCGGTGAAAAATACAAACCGAAGGCGTTTTAATGTTCCATTCATAAAGGAAAGGGTTTGAGACATGGTGATCTTTCTTAAAGCAGGAAGCGAGCTGCGGGACAGGCTGAAGCCAGACATCGATTTTTATACCCGACGCATAGAGACAGAGCAGGGGAAAACCATAAAGGAAATATTGGCGGATATCGGCATCAATCCTGGACTTGTTGCCTTTATTTACACTTCAGGTAAAGTGAAGGGGTTGCACTACATTCCTTCGAACGGCCAAACCATAACGCTCCAACCCCCTGTTTCAGGCGGATAGTCCGTGATAAACACGAAGTTTTTTCCTTTTAAGCCGTTTCTGCTACCGCAGAGCGATGAGCTGGCTTTAAAAGAGAGGATCAATGGGCCTTTCAGAGTCTGAAAAAAAGCGCTACTCCAGACAGAGCAATGTCCGAAATTGGAACCAGGAGAAGCTTAAATCAGCAAGGATTTTGATCGTAGGCGTTGGTGGGCTTGGCTCGGCCTCAGCCCTCTACCTTACGGCTGCCGGAATTGGCAAACTTCGCCTCTGCGATGGAGACAGGGTTCAAGACACGGATCTCAACAGGCAAATCCTCTACAGCCAGGCCTCTGTCGGTAAACTGAAGGTCGAAGAAGCGAAGAAACGACTTGTCGTGTTCAATCCCAATGTCGAATTCGAGACAATCCCCAAATTTTTGGATAGCCAGAATGCGGACGAGCTGACAAGAGGTTGTGACCTGATCGTGGATGGGCTGGATAACAACGAATCGCGCTTTATCCTGAACAAGCAATCAGTTAAGGAGAAGAAGCCTTATGTCTACGGCGCTGTCCAGGGATGGGAGGGATTTGTTGGTCTTTTCCATCCGCCCTACACGGCCTGCATTGCGTGTTTCCTGCCTCAACATGCTCATAAAGCGGAGAAGATTCCTGTTCCGGGTGTGTTGCCAGGAACAATAGGGATTTTCCAAGCGACAGAGGTGCTTAAGTTCTTAATGGGCGTTGAAGGGACCCTTCTCGGCCGTCTTTTGGTCTACGATAGCCAAAATCTCACGTATGAAATCGTTGATGTAGAGAAAAATCAGAATTGCCCTCACTGTGCTGTTTCGTAAAATCAAATCTTTTCCTGTGAGAGAGGCTTAATTTATAAGATGGCGATCGTTGTTTTTAAGTTAAGTTAGATCTAGGCGTGGCTTAGAATGGAGAGAGAGCGTTGGGGAAGATTTGTCTTGATGTTCAGATTGAAGATCTTGCCGGAGAGTATCCTGAAGCTATCGGCTTTTTGACGCGACACGGTGTTCGATGTATCCGGTGCGGTGAGCCTGTCTGGGGGACCTTGGGAGAACTCCTGGAAGAGGAAGGCATCGCAGATCCCGTGGCGTTTGTGGAGGAGCTCATCGTTTACCTCAAAAACAGAAATAAGCTCTGAAGAATGAATTCTTCTATGCATTCCTGTGACCGAGGTTAAAAACATAAGGCTGTCTTCTTTTGATGGGGGCCATTCTCTGAATGGACCGGGCCTATTCAGGGTTAGTTCTCCGAATGAACGGCTTGGGAAACGGTCCCTACACCATAAAAATGTGGCATCCATTCCCCGAATGGACCGAGAAAGAGCCACAGTCGCTCTGTCCGTTTTCGCAATCAGCGATCGGGACGCTCAGATAATATTCATCACGGCTTTGGGAATGCTAACATGGGTGGAAATTCGTTTGACTTCAGAGGGATTATTGGTTATTTTTAAAGGACTCGTTCATCCAAATTTAAATGTAGAAAGAAAATATGGTGGAGAGGAAAGAGATTCTGTGCAAGCACATCGCCATAGAAGGCATATTGCGCGCTGGAAAAACCCAACTCACCAATATCCTGGCAAAAAGGATAGGAGGCCGGATCGTCCTGGATAGGACCGAAAATCCGTACATAAAGGATTTTTATGAGGAAAAAGAGGGCGCTGCATTCCTTGCTCAGCTTGTGTTCCTCGTGAACAGATACCACCAGCAGGTTGGACTCAGACAGAGGGGCCTTTTTGATGAGCGCATTATTTGCGACTATCTTTTCGAGAAAGACAAAATATACGCTTACCAAACCCTTTCAGACGATGAGCTTGTCGTCTATGAAAAGATTTATAATGTGTTTGTTGAAAGGATCGCTCGTCCGGACTTAGTCATTTTCCTCCAAATCTCCTCGAACACACTCGTGAGAAGGATCGAGAAAGCAGGAAGTGCTTTAGAAAAGAATATTTCAGAAAAATATCTTGAGGATATTTGTGAGGCCTATGATTATTTTTTCTTCAATTATCAAACTTCGCCTCTTCTTGTTGTCAAAGCAGATGATCTGGACCTCTCTCGGGATGAGGATGTGGAGGATTTGATCGAAAAGATCGAGCAGATGAAAAAGGACACGCTCTACTATGTCCCACTCAGCAAATCCTCGAAAGAATAAAAAGGAGTCATTCGGAATAGCTTATGAATGATTCAGGAAAAGACTTTACCTCAATCCTGGTGTGATAGAGACAGGATGGGGAGAAAGGATCAAACATGTCCACAACCAAAAAAATCCAAAGAATCACGGTCCCCACATTACTGGAAAGAAAAAAGAGCGGGGATAAGATCACGGCCCTAACTGCGTACGATTATCCCATTGCCAAGATTGTCGATGGCGCTGGGATCGATGTCATCCTCGTCGGGGATTCGCTCGGAATGGTGGTTTTGGGTTATGAGAATACCATCCCTGTAACGATGGAAGAAATGATCCATCACACCAAAGCGGTGGTGCGCGGCACACAGAGAGCTCTGGTGGTGGGGGATATGCCTTATTTTTCCTTCCACCTCACTGAGGACGAGACCGTCACCAATGCCTCTCGTTTTCTCAAAGAGGCAGGAGCTCAAGCGGTGAAGATCGAAGGAGCGTCACCCAAACGGTTGCATTTGATCGAGACACTCGTTGAAGCGGAGATTCCTGTCATGGGCCATGTGGGATTGACTCCACAATCCATTCATCATCTGGGGCGCTTCAAAGTGAGGGGCAAGGTTGTGGATGAGGCACGCCGTATTATCACCGATGCTCTGAACCTCGAAAAAGTGGGAGCATTTTCTGTGATTTTGGAATGTGTTCCTTTGGAACTGGCGCGAATCGTGACAGAAAAACTCCAAATTCCGACGATCGGTATCGGCGCTGGCCCGTTCTGTGATGGCCAGATCCTGGTCTTCCATGATCTTGTGGGTTTCATGAATGGGTATCTCCCGAAGTTTGTCAAAAGATATGTCCACCTCCATGAGACCCTAACTCAGGCTGTGAATGATTATGCCATGGATGTCAAAGAGGGGCATTTTCCTGATGACGAACATTCCTATCACTTCAAGTCAGACCAAAACCTTGAGTCTTTGCTTGAACAGGAAAAAAAAGATCCCTGATTTGGTTTTATTTTTATCGTGAAATGCCATGAAGATCATCAGCAAGATTGACACAATAAAATTCGCCATGAGGGCGAATAAATCCCGGGGAAACATCGTGGGATTTGTTCCGACAATGGGGTATTTGCACGAAGGACATCTGAGTCTTGTGCGGGCATCGCTCAAGAAAGCGGATTGTACAGTCGTCAGCGTATTTGTCAATCCCACCCAGTTTGGACCTAAAGAGGATTTTAAGGATTATCCCAGGGACATCAAACGGGACATGCAATTTTTGGAAGAGATGGGAGTCGACTTCCTGTTCCTCCCGAAAGAAGCGGAGATGTACCCTCAAAGTTACAGGACCTTCGTTGAAGTCGAGAACCTTCAAGATAAGCTGTGCGGCCGGTCTAGGCCAGGGCACTTTAGGGGTGTTTGCACAGTGGTCCTGAAACTTTTCAACATCGTTCAACCGGATATTGCCTTTTTTGGACAGAAAGATGCCCAGCAGGCGATCATCCTTAAAAGAATGGTCGGTGACCTCAACCTGGATGTGCGGATCGAAGTGATGCCGATAGTGAGGGAAAAAGACGGATTGGCCCTCAGCTCAAGGAATATCCATTTGAACCGGGAGGAGAGACAGGCGGCGTTGTGTTTATCACGAAGCCTTCAAGAGGCCGAACGGAGAGTCAGGTCCGGAGAGTGGCGAACATCCACACTCATAGAGAGGATGAAAGGAATTATTGATGAAGAATCCTTGGCAAACATCGATTATATTGCTATTGTAGACACAGACTCTTTGGAGCCTATCGAAGAAATACAAAATGAGGCATTGATCGCGCTCGCTGTATTCATCGGCAAAGTCAGGCTTATCGATAATGTGATGGTATCCGAAGAGGAGTGAGTTATAATGAAAAGAATTGTATTGAAATCCAAGATCCACAGAGCGACCGTGACCGATACGAATGTCGATTACGATGGGAGCCTCACCCTGGATGAGGCCTTGATGCGAGAGGCAAACCTGATCCCTTATGAACAGATCCAGGTTTACAACATCACGAACGGCGAGAGATTCACCACGTATTTAATCAAGGGAAAGAAAAATTCTGGGGAAGTGATTGTGAATGGAGCGGCGGCAAAAAAAGTCCATCCCGGCGATAAAGTGATCATCGTTGCCTATGCCAGTCTGGATGAAGAAGAAACCGATTTTTTAGTTCCCAGGATTATATTGGTAGACGACCAGAACAGAAAAACTTCTGTTATATAGTTACGACAATATACATTTGTATCCCATACGAGTTAATAGCCTATTCCTGGGATTCGGACTCGAGGAGGAGCAAGCTGGGATTTTCAAGGAGGTTTATGAGGTCTTTCATGAACCGGGCGACTTCGGCGCCGTCGACTACTCTGTGATCAAAGGAAAGACACAAAGGCAAGATCTTTTTTATCTTCGCTTTGCCTCCTTCAGCACGAACTCTATCAGCGATCCTTAAAGTCGCGAGGATGGCGACTTCAGGGTAATTGATGATGGGCGTGGCATACTCTCCGCTGATCATACCCACATTGGTAATGGAAAATGTCCCACCCTTAAGGTCTGCCATATCAAGTGTCCTGGATTTTGCTTTTTCCGCCAGCTCTTGAATCTCTTCCGCCAGCTGGAATAGGGATTTGTGCTCTGCCAGTTTGATCACCGGGACGATCAACCCATCGGGGATATCCACAGCAATGCCGATGTTGTAGTATTTCTTGACAATGATCTCTTCTTCCTCGTCGTTGAGGACGGCATTGATAATGGGGTGGAGTTTAAGGGCGGAAACCACAGCTCTGACGATGAAGGGAAGGAAGGTCAGTTTTATGCTTTTCTCTTCTGCCCGAATCTTCAATTCTTGCCGGATCTTCGCCAGTTCCGTGACATCGGCTTCATCAAAATGGGTCACATGAGCCGCTTTCGACACAGACTCTGCCATCCTTTTTGCGGTGGCCCTCCGTACACCCCGCAGGGGAATTCTCTCGATAAAACCATAGAAGTCGTATTTTGTTTTCATCTTAAGAGCTGTTGACTTTGTGTCTTTTTGCGGTTTTTTCTCCGCAGCTCCACGCACATCGTCCTCTGTGATTCTTCCCTGTGGGCCAGTTCCACGAACGCTTTTGAGGTCCACCCCAAGCTCCAATGCGAGCTTTCGCATCTTTGGCGTCGCAAGGACTTCTCGAATCTCTTCTTTGCTGTCTATGATCTCACCTACGATCCCTCCAACAGAGGATTTTTGGACCTCATCCGTTTTGGCTGGCCCAGGTTCGGGCTTTTTTTCGATCGTTTCGCCCTTTTCTCCGATGACCACCAGAACTTCGCCCACTTTCACGATATCCTTTTCCTTGAAGTTGCGTTTGAGGACAATCCCTGTATAGGGTGAGGGGACTTCGACGATGGCTTTGTCTGTCTCTATATCTGCCAGAGTCTGATCTTCTTCGATCGCATCTCCTTCCTTCACTCGCCATTTGACGATCTCTCCCTCTGTAATGCCTTCACCCACATCCGGAAACCTGAATTCTTTAGCCATCTCAAAACTCCATGGTCTGCTTTATTCCCCACACGATTCGTGCAGGGCTTGGGTAATAATAGTCTTCGCTTTTCGAGAGTGGGACAACAATATCCTGTCCGGTGATGCGGAGAACTGGGGCATCCAAGCTCAGCAGCGCTTTTTCATTGATCAGAGCGGATATTTCGGCGCCCAGTCCGCACTTTTTTGGTGCTTCGTGCACGATGAGCGCCCTTCCCGTATGTTTGACCGACTGAATGATTGTTTCACGGTCCAGGGGGGAGAGGGTGCGCAGGTCCAATATTTCAGGGAAAATTCCTTCTTTTTCCACGGCCTCGGCTGCCGTCTGGGCTTGCGGGACCATCGCTCCCCAACAGATGATCGTAAGGCCTTCGCCCTCCCGGACGATCTTTGCCGATCCCAGAGGGAGGTCGTAATCGTTTTTGGGCACTTCCTGCCGTCCTGCTCGGTATAGTTTTTTCGGCTCCAGAAAAAGGACCGGATCCTCGGATCTAATGGATGCAGTGAGCAATCCTTTGGCATCATAAGGATTCGAAGGGACAACAACTTTGAGACCCGGAATATGGCAGAACAGCGCTTCTGTGCTCTCCGAGTGATGCTCGAGAGCTTTAACGCCGGCGCCATAGGGCATCCGGATCACCATGGGCACGGAGAATCTGCCCCGGGACCGGTTTCTGAGGCGGGCTACATGAGAGATGATCTGGTTGAAAGCAGTGAATACAAAACCCATGAACTGGATCTCGGCTACAGGTCGGAATCCGTAAACCGACATCCCGATGGCGACACCGATGATCCCAGATTCGGCGAGCGGTGTGTCGATGACTCTTTTAGTCCCAAATTTCTGGAGCAATCCATCAGTTATGCGGAATACGCCTCCGTCCACTCCCACATCCTCACCGAGAACGACAACTCTTTTGTCGCGGAGCATCTCCTGTTCCAGGGCCTGGTTGAGGGCTTGGACCATCGTGGTCTTCATTTTCCGTCCTTCCCCAAAACAGATTTCAGTTCAGCTAGCTGTTCTTTCAAGTTTTGGGGCATGTCCGAGTAGGTGTGGCGGAAGAGCTCTTCGATGGCAGGGGAGGGAGTCGATTCGGCATCCTTTACAGCTTCGTCGGCCATCAGTTCTGCCTCCTTTTGTACCCTCTGCTCAAAATTTTCATTCCAGAAACCAAGTGTCTTCAGATAGACTCTGAAACGGTCTATGGGGTCTTTCTTTTCCCAGGCTTTCACCTCTTCTTCTGTCCTGTACTTGGCTGCATCATCAGAGGTGGTGTGGTCGGCTCTCCTGTATGTGTAGGCTTCGATAAGAGTGGGCCCACCCCCTTTTCTTGCTCTCTCCATTGCTTCTTTTGTGGCAACATACATCGCGAGGGCATCGTTGCCATCCACGAGAATACCGTCAAAGCCGTAGGCAAAGGCTTTCTGTGCAATCGTCTTGGCTGCTGTTTGTTTTGACCTGGGCGTGGAGATAGCGTATTGGTTGTTGTAGCAGAGAAAGACATTGGGGGTCCTGAAGACGCCGGCAAAATTCATGGCTTCGTGAAAATCTCCTTCTGAGGTCGCTCCATCACTGAACATGCTCAAAACGGCAATTCTGTCTTTTTTAAGGGTCGCGGCTAGACCCAAACCTACTGCTTGAGGGAGTTGAGAGCCGACAGGAACAGCTATCGTGAATAGGTTAAACTGTTCGGGAATGTGCATCCCTTCTTCATTGCCCATCCAGTAGAGATACCAATACTTGAGAGGAAAACCCAGCGTCACATAGGTGCCTAAGTCCCTGAAATAGGGGACTGTCCAATCCTTTGCCTCGACAGCGTAGGCTGATCCCACCTGGCAGGCTTCGTGTCCTAAACTCTGAGCGAATGTTCCCATCCGGCCCTGTCTTTGGAGTTTGAGTGCCTTTGTGTCCGCAACTCGGGTCGTCACCATGAGGGTGTAAAGTTCCTTCAATACATCTGGGGAGAGCTCTGGCTCCAGCTCGATCTTCACTTCTCCTTTTTCGTTCAGGATCTGAAACATTTCTCCCTTTATTGGGTCATACGATTTTATCACTTTATTCCCTTATTCTTCATGGTCCAGTTATAATGATCATAAATCCTCAAAACGTAAACATCTTCTACTTCAGAAAGAATTCAAAGCTATTCGTTTTATATTAAATAAAACGCAACACGTATGTGAATACCATAGATCGTGATCAAAAATCCATTACAGGAGCAGAGAATGATTAGAAATTATCGTGTGGCCCATTCCTTGAGTTTTCCATACTGCACTTCGCCGCACATGATATCGTTCGTTTCAGTGTTCATGAAGGTGGGTGTGCGCAGCTGTCCGCCGCATTTGGGCTCGATGATATCCCTTAAGGACCTCATCAGGTCTGCGTTCTTTTCGTTATGCCAGATCTCTTTCTTGTCGATTTTTATGCCCGCTTCATTCTCCAACCTGTCGACCAGCGGCATCATAGCCTGACAGTGGGGGCATTCTCTTCCATGAAACATGATCAGTTTGCTCATTTTTTTCTCCTTATAAAAAGGCCGCACCAGCACTCTCCATCCTCCTTATCTTTGTAGGTCTCATGAATCAGAAAATTGCATGGGCAGACAAGCTTTAGGTCTTCCTCAAAATCCTTTGCGATGAGCCTGCATGGGCAGTATTTCATCCCATGATTCTCTTCACAGCTGAACACACCATCGATGAGCATGTTGACTTTATCTGTGTTGGGATTGACCTGGAATTCGTTTCTTTTGGCAAACTCTCCGATGGCCTGGCGGAATTTTACCTTATCCATATCTGTCTCGGCAGCCTGAATTTTTTTCGCTTCCGCCGATGAGATCTCCACATAGGCGTTTTTAAACTCACAGGTTGGACAGATTTCAGGAGGGCGGATCCCATAATGGATATCATTACAGACGTGACAGCGCCAATATTTCTTCATAACGGACTTCCTTGTCTGCATTTATTCAATCTGAAAACTCCAATGACGTAAGAAGAATCCTTTTTGACAATGCAGAAACATCAGTTTTTGCTGAGATCAGAAGACATGCAGATTCAAAGTGGACGATCATCCCTTTTTCATTTTTTTTGCGTATTCTTGCTCCATCTCGGATTTACGGGTGCAGTAATAGCCATTTTTGAGTCCCATCTTCGTATAAATAGGGCACTGGGGGCAATTACAGCCCTTCTCATCTGTGATGACACTACTCTTGCTGACGAAAGCATGGCAGAAGCCAATCTCCGTCTCCTCTTTGACATGGGTCGGACAGCTTTTGCAGATACACATGGCTTTGACCTGGGCTAGCTTTTCTTCCAGATCTTTCATCATGGCTTCGACTTCATCTTCGGTCTTCCCCATCTTCAGGAGTGCCTCTCTGAGCTTTTCCATTCTTTTTGGCTTGTCCTGGCCGATTCCTTTAGCGTAGGCTTTGAAGCCGAAATGAGAGAGCATCAGGGCAAAAATTCCGCAGCCGCTTTTCTCAAAAAATTCTCGTCTTTCCATTGTCTCTCCTCACACTTTGAGATGACCTTTTTTGAGCGTTTCAGTCGCCCTGCATTTTATCACATTTATCGGAAAACTCAATATCTTTCATCACATCGAACGAATATTTTGGAATGGAAACCGGGTTTCAGTGGACCGAACAGTTGTATGTTTGCGCTTTTATCATAAATTTTCCAGGTTTTATAGGATTTCAAGATAAGCAAAAAGATGACAGAGCTCTTTGTCGGTGAGATTTTTAAACGCAGGCATAGTGAGCGCCGGACGAGTGAGTTGTTGTTTGATGTTTTCCCTCGTGGCTGGCTTTGATGAGTATGGGAGGGAGTCTTTTTTGAGCACTCCCATTAACGATGGGCCGATTTTTTTCTCCTCACTATCGGCTGAATGGCATGTCAGGCATAGCGTATTAAATATTTTTTTCCCCTCTGCCACGGAGACTTGGGTCTGTGCCACGGTGCCGGTTTTTGTGATTTCTACAGGAGGTGACGAATAGAGACCTCTCAAAACATAGTATCCCCCTGATATAGCGAAGATGATAAAAGAAAGGCTGAAGACTATCAGTCCCATTGTCGGGGCCATTTTCAGAAACTGCTTGAAATATTGGACAATAGTGACTTTCGTCAAAAACACGACAATTAGGGCCAAGGCCAATACAGCGTGCAATACAGCCCGGGTGGGGATGTTATCACCTACAGAAGCCCAGTGTCTCAAACCCATAGAGGCCAAGACGAGGAGCAAGAGAAAAAAGATGAACCCAAAAAATTTATGAAGTTTTCTCAGAGTTGCAGGGTTTGTTCGTTTCTCGGCTTTCCCCATGAGTGTCATCATCGTAAGCGTAGCAGCCAATCCGGAGAGGAAAAAGAGAGTGCCTAAAATCAACTTGGTCATGAAGTATGTCATATTTTTTCTCCGTTTTTTTTGTCCTCATTGACATGTTTAAGGACTAAAGGTTAAGGTGTGTTGCATCATTTGTCAAACCGGAAATTATCACCTAGCGGCAACAAACAAATCGGTTAAAGAGGGATTAAGCGTTCATGATTGGGTCAAGTCTATTCCTCACTGCAAATTCATCCGGTTTTATTAAGAAAATCTGTGATTATAAGAGTTGTGACAGCTTTTCGCTAACGAAGCTAAGCGCGTTTTACGGATTGGATGTAGGTGTTCGGGTCGACAATCACTTCAACAAGGGCTGGGAGAGCAGAGTCCAATGCCTGACGGATCGCGTCGTCGAGATTCTCAGGTTCTGACACACGGACTCCCAACCCCCCGGCTGATGTGGCCAGCTGAGAAAAATCAGGGTTTGGAAAGGCCACTCTGTATTCCGGATAGCCGTATTCTTCCTGCTCTTTTTTGATGTTTTTGAGTTTACCATCGTTAAAGACAATGACTGTGATGGGAAGCTTGTTATAGACTGCAGTCGTAAATTCCATTCCGGCCATGCCAAATCCTCCATCTCCAGTGATTGCGATCACTTGTCTTTCGGGCTGTGCGAGTTGGCAGGCCACAGCAGCAGGAACTCCAAAACCCATCCCGGCCATGTTTGCACAGAGGAGGGTCTGATGGCCCTCACACACGAAGCGTTTGTAGAACCAGTATGTGTGGTCTCCCACATCCGAACAGATCAGCGAATTTTTCGCCAGCTGTCTCTTCAGCGCTTGGATGACTACTCCAGGATGTATGGGCTTTTGTGTGCTATGGGCATCCTCTTCGATGATTGTTAAATACTGCTCTTTCGCAGCTTTGATCTCGTTCAAATATCCCGCTTCGATCTCTTTTGCCGATACCGTTTCTTTGAGCATCTGGACGACATTCAGGGCATCCCCAACGATGCCGACCTTTACCGGAAATGTCTTTCCAACCCGTGCAGCATCGATGTCCACCTGTATGACATCGATATCGGGAACAAGATTGCGCTGTCTGAATCCACTCCCCATGATAATGATCAGGTCCGATTTGGCCACGATTTTTGGTGCAAAACGGTTTCCTATCGAGCCCAATACTCCAAGAACGAATTCGTCAGTTTCCGGCACAAGGCCTTTTGCGCGCGAAGTCGTGGCAATGGGTGCGCCTATATGACGGGCAAGGTCGAGGAGAGCTGTCCCGCAATGTCTGGCGCCCCATCCCGCAAAAAGAAGCGGTCGTTTACTTTGAGAGATGGCCTCGGCGGCTTTCTTGATAGATTCTCCAGGGTAGAGATCTGGTCGGAAAAGGTGTTTCTCCGGCGGCCAGATCTCATCGTCCAGAGGTTCTGCCAGTATGTCTGTGGGAAGACTCAGTGCGGCTGGGCCTTGCGCGGCATAGGCTTTTTTGACAGCGAGGTTCACAACTTTGAGAGCTTGGCCTGGATTTCCGATCAATTCGGCATAGACACAGAATGCCTTGAAGATATCCACCTCTGCGATCTCCTGTAAGGATTCGCTGCCTAGAAAGATTTCCGGAACCTGGCCCAACAATGCTAGAACAGGTGCCCTGTCTGTGGCCGCATCAATCACTCCAGTGATGAGGTTTGTGGCGCCCGGACCGGCAATGGACATACACACACCGAGCTGCCCTGTAAATTTGGCATGAGCGGATGCCATGAAGGCGGCAGCCTGCTCGTGCCGTGCCAGGACGAGCTCGATCGAGTGATTTCGCCGGATGGCATCCGTCAGGGGCAGGTTGGAGTGGCCGGGAATTCCAAAAATCCTCTTAATCCCATAGGCAACCAGCTGTTCAACGATCTTATCAGCGACAGTCGTTTTGGCTTGGGATATGGTCGCTTCACTCCCGATCACGCTAAAGGCAGATTTTGGCGCTCCGCATTGAGGGCATGTCCAGTCTTTAGAAAGGTCCTCAAATGGGACTCCGTCTCTGCTTTCGTCATAAATGTAACCGCAAACCGAACATTTCCATTTTTTCACGGGACCCTCCTAACTGATCATGTATTTGTAGACTACAAAAAATAAAAAAAGGGCAGAACTTCGAGCACAAAAAAAGACCAATTTACCGCTGAAGAAATGCATCACTCCGAACATAAGGTCCAGCCCGACGGAAAATATCTTGCCTTCGTTCATGTGTGCCGAAAGGTTATCACATTTTTGCCTTAAAAAAACACGATTTTGATGTGCCGTCCTTGATGCCGGAAGATTCTGTACTCTGATTTTACGCTTTCGATTTACGTCTGACGAAAATGATGGTGTACATAGCAGGAACAACGATCAGGGTCAGGACTGTGGCGAAGGCAAGGCCGAAAATAATGGTCCAGGCCAGGGGGTTCCAGAAAGCAGCATTGTCCCCTCCGAGATAGAATTGAGGGTCGAGTTTTGTGAATAGGGTCTGGAAATTAAAGTTCACTCCGGTGGCAAGAGGCAGAAGGCCGAGGATGGTGGATAGGGCTGTGAGAATCACTGGTGTCAAACGTGTTGCACCTCCCCGGATGACGGCCTCCATTTTATCTTCGCTTTCAACCATGAGCTTATCAGTATAGTCGATGATGATGATCGCATTTTTAACGACAATCCCTGCCACAGCGATGATTCCCATCCCTGTCATCATGACAGAGATGTCGATCCCAAATATTGAAAAACCCAAAAATACACCCGTAAAACTTAAAAATATCTGCGTGATGATGATCATCGGTTTTGCAAGGGAATTGAATTGTCCGACCAGGATGAGGAAGATCAAGGCCATGGCGATAAACAGAGCTTTAACGAAATAATTGCCCACTTCTCTCTGAAAATTTTGTTCTCCGGTGAATGCGATGCTGTATCCTTCCGGGAGTTCTAAACGTGGAAGCGATCTGTTTATCTGTCTAATGATCTCGTTGGCGTTATAGCCGGTCAATACGTTGGATGAAAGAGTGATCACACGTTTGTTGTCGATGCGTGTTATACCTCCATAGCTGGACACATAGGAAACCTCTGCTACGGCAGAGAGAGGAATTTCGGCTGGAGGCCCCCCATCATTGGAGGAGACCCTTAATTTCTGGCTGAGCAAGACATCGATATCCCTCCTGTACTTTTTATCCAACCTGACCTGAATGGGATATTCGTCCTCGCCTTCCTTGAATTTAGAGACTTCGGTGCCGTATATGGCAGTTCGGATCATCATGCCTATCTGTGCTGTGTTGATTCCCAATTGGTTGGCTTTTTCTCTGTCAATATGCAGGATGATCTCTGGCTTGTTGACTTCCATACTGGATTTGAATTCTTCGATTCCTTGAATACCCAGGGACTTGATGAATTCTTCGAAGCGGGAGGATATCATTATCAATTCTTCAATATCATCTCCGCTGATTTCAATGTTTATCGGCATTCCGGTCGAAGGCCCCATAGCTTCCCGGTCGACTCGAATCTGTGCCCCAGGAATTCCTTTTAACTCCGTTCGCAGCTCATCCAGGTAGTCTTTCGTGGATTTCGGCCCCTTCCGGAGTTTGTATTCGACAAAATTAATGGTGACTTTTGCTTGTTTGTCCTGAGTGAACCGGCTCCAAATATCGCTGCCTGCATTAACGGCTACGTTGGACACGACGGATTCCACATCAGGATTGTCGCGGCCGATAATTTCGGTGACTTTTTCTTCGACGAATTTACAGACTTCGTTCGTCACATCGATGTGGGTTCCTTCCGGCATGGTGATGTAGACATAAAGATTATTGGGGTCACCGCTGGGGAAAAAGACAATTCTAGGCGTCCTCATGCCCAAGAGGATAAAAGAGAATATAAACAAAAGGACTATTCCCACCAGGACCAGATAGGGCCTTCTCCCTTTCAAAAGAAATCTAAGGATTGTTCTGTAAGAATTCATAAACACCGGCAACACACAGCATTGAAATTTCTCCACGAGGAAATGCAGCACATACTTCGTGAGCAAATAGATCAGGATACCGAAGACAATCAGATTTCCAAGGATCATATGACCTGAAATGTATAACAATACAGCCAAAGCCGATAGACCCATTAGAGTGAAGAGTTTTTTCCTGGAGAGCTTCCTCTTTTTGGAGTTGTTCTCTGCAAGGTTCTCGTATTTCATGAACGAAACGGCAAAAACCGGATTTATGATATAAGCCACTAGCATCGAGGCTGTGAGGGTGATAATGATAGTTATGGGGAGATATGACATGAATTTCCCGGCAATCCCAGGAGTGAATATTAAGGGTAAAAAAGGAGCCATAGTGGTCAAAGTGCCTGTGAACACGGCGAGTGCAACTTCGCCCGTAGCTCTTTTTGTGGCGGGCAAAATAGGAAGGTCAGGAGTGGTCGTGAAATGCCTGTAGATATTTTCGACCACCACGATGGAATTGTCCACCACAATTCCCAGGACAAGGATAAAAGACATCAGGACCACCCTGTTGAGCGTGAAATCGATCAAGGGGATAAATATGATCGCGATAAGCATGGAGAGAGGGATGGCCACGCCGACAAACACAGCATTGGTCTCGCCCATAAAAAACATCAAAATGAACACAACGACGATGAATCCCAGGATGATGGTATTGATCAGGTCATTCACGCTGTCTCTGGTTCTTTTGCTCCTGTCGCCTGAGAGAGTGATGATCAAACTTTCAGGCGCTGTTTTTGCGAAATTATCGATGATCAATTGGATCTTTTCAACAGCCATGATCAGGTTTTTGCCACTTTTTTTGATTACACTCAGGGAAACAACATCTTGAGAATTGAGCCGGGCATAACTTTCTCTGTCCTTGAATCCGTCTTCGACCTCAGCGATATCTTTCAGGTAGATATTCTCTTTGATCAAAATATTCTTGATCTCTTTGATATCCTTGAATTCCCCCACGATGCGTAGGTTTCGCTTTAATCCTGCCTTATCGATCTGGCCGGCTGAAACAGTTATGTTTTCAAAGGCAATGGCATTCTCGATCGCATTGAAAGGAAGACCTGCAGCTTGTGCTTTGTAGAGGTCCACATTGACCTGGATCTCTCTATCTAAAGCCCCGCTGATGTCAGCCCTCGTGATTTCTTCCAGGGCCTCGATGTCCTCCTGCAGATCTTCGGCATATTCCTTGAGCTGGACAAGACCCAGGTCTCCGGAGAGATTGATGAACAGGATCGGGATCTCTGAAAGATCGATCCGGGAGATTTCTGGTTGCTGGAACAGGTCGGTCGGCAGGTCTGTACGGGCATCATCAACGGCCTGTTTGACGTCAAGGTAGGCCTGCATTTCATCTGCTGACAGTTCGAACTCGATAAAAATAGAAGAGAAGTCTTGGATAGAGTTGCTGCTGATCTGTTTGACGCCGTTGATTCCTTTGAGATGTTTTTCAATGGGACGTGTGATGAGATTCTCTATATCGGATGGAGATGTTCCGGGGTGAAGAGTGCTGATCATAAAATAGGGGAATACGATCTCGGGGAATTCCTCTTTAGGGATGGAATTGTACTGCATGATTCCGAAGATGATCAGGATGACGGTGAATATATATACGGTCATCCTGTTCTCCACGCATAGGTTGGTGAGCTTGAATTCTTTGAATTTCATGGTTAACCTTCTCTTAACAGCTTTTTGCTCATTGAATTCCTAATCACTTCTCGCTACGGAGACTCTTTGTCCATCCGATAGGTTCTGGAATCCGAAAGTGATGACATAATCCCCCACGTTCAGTCCTTCTGTGATCTCGATCTGATTATCGTATGATTCGCCCGTCTTGACGACTTTCTTTCGTCCGATCCATGCATCGTTTTCCTCTTGAGCAATAAACAAGAATTGCTCTGTCCCGGTTTTCTGAATCGTATTTTGCGGGACAGTCAATGCATGAGGATTGGTGTAATCGGTGATCGTCACGACAGCCAACATGTTGGGCTTAAGATTTTTCTGTTCTTGAGGCACATCGATCTCGATGTCGAACGTCCTGTTGTCAGGGTCTATGACCTGTGAGACAGACGCTATGGTATGCTCGAAATGGAGGCCGAGAACAGGGATCTCCACGTGCACAAGCTCGTTCTTCTTGACACGAGAAATGTTGTTTTCTGACAAGGATGCCGTGATCTTCAATCGGGACAGCTGAACGATCCGGATGGCTCCAAGACCCGCAGCGGCCATTTCCCCCTCCTTTATTAAAATATTGTCAATGGTCCCGCTTATAGGTGAGGTGATTTTTGTCAGTTGATACTGTTCGTCGAGCGTTTCGAGTCTCTTCTCCAAATTCTCCATGTTGTTTCTAGCCTGCAAGAATTCGATCTCACTTCCGATGTTCTTATCCCACAGCCTTTTTCGGCGCTCAAAGATGGTTGTGGCCAAATCCAAGGCATTCTCCACTTCCGCGATATTTTTCTCGTTAATCGCACCGTCCAGCTCTGCCAACAATTGACCCTGGGAGACTCTCTCCCCATCCTCCACATAGATCTTTTTGACGATGCCAGAGGCTTGGGCAGGAATCAGGATGTTATTGTCTGATTCTACCGTGCCCTGCACCTTGATAAAGTGTTGGAATACTGTGGGATTGACCTGTTTGACAGCCACATATGTGATTTTTTCCTGCGTTTGCGTGTGACTGCTGCTGCTTTGGGCAATCTCGGATTTTAACTGTTCGATTTGTGCATCGAGTGCATCTCTCTGGCTCTCCAGTCTCTGCAGTTGGGACTGTTTGTCTCGGGGGCTGCAGGCAGCCAGTGCAAAAACTCCCAAAATAGCTATTAGGGTGACTTTTTTCATGGTTTTTGTCCTTTGTTTCCGCCTATTCGTAATTGTTCCTGATCCTATCCAGTTTATTCTTTGCATTCAAGAGAGTGGATATGGCCTGGATATAATTCGACTGTGACAGTAAATACCTGTCGTTGGCTTGAGTCAAATCCGTACTGGATGCAATCCCCTCTCTGTATTTGATCAAAGTTGTGTCATACACGCTTTTGCTCAATTCCATGTTGTTTTTCACATTGAGAAAGTTTTCATATGCTGCGCTGAGAGCGTTCCTGGCCTGAGCATCTTCCAATAGAATTCCCTGAGATGCCTGGATTCTCGAGTTCCGCGCTTGCTCAAGGACTATGGCCGCTTGGGCAACTCGAGCCTTTTGTGCGCCGCTTTTAAAAATGGGGATGTAGATGTTGATGCCAAAGACTTGGCTGCGAAACCAGTCTTTTTCGAAGTTGAAAAAGTTGAATACATCTCTCTGAGCAGCCTGTTGGAATGTATAGAAGGCCGAAATCGAAGGCCAGTATTTGGATTTTGCATTTTTGTGAGCCATCTCTGCTAATTTTTCTTGAGTGTTGAGGAGTTGATAATCAATATTCTGGTTAAGATCGAATTCTGCTGAGATGGCTTCCTGGATATCGATTCGTCTGAGGATATCTTCCAGATTCTCTGTGATCTCAATATTTTTTTCCAGGTCAAGCCCCATCTGGAATTTCAAGAGTTTATAGGCGATCTCTGTCTGTTTCTGAACGTTTTGCAAACTGTTTTTCAGGGCTGTAACGGATATCTGGATCACGTCGACGTCTGTTTTTTCCACAAACCCCTCTTTGTAGCTTTCACTGATCTCGTAAAGTGTTTGTTCCAAATTATCGATGTTTGCCTGGATGATTCTATCGGTTTCCTTGGAAACCAATATCAGGAAATAGGTGTTCGTCACAGTTTCCTTTACCTCGAGTTGTGTGCGTTCATAACCTTGATCAGCCAGCTGCCGATAAATTTTTGATGTGTTCAGACCCACGATGTAGCTGACGTCAAAGATCTTCTGATCGACTGTGACACTGAAATAGGCGTTGTGCTGTGTGCCGAATTGGACCGGTATTTTCTTATTCGGGTCCCCGCCGAAAAAATCTGGGATCAACACTGTTGCCAGTTCGAGATTGTTGAGGTAGTTTATGTTTGAATTGACCTGGGGAAAACCGTCTGCCAGTGTCTCTTTCAATTTTTTCTTTGCGGCTTCCACATCCAGCAGAGATTTTTTGGAGTCGTAGCTGTGCAGGACGGCAAATTCCTGTGCCTCTTTCAAACTGAAATTTTTAATTTCCGAGTCCTGGGCGTAAATTTTATGGAGGATGAACGGATTTAAAAAAATGAACAATATTCCGATCTGGACAAAAAATATTTTGCCTGGATTCATCCGGGAGTTTTTCGGGTTTGCCATTTTGTACACTTTCCCTTTATAAAGATTCAAATCAAGTCATTAAATGGAATTTGAAAAAGATTGAAAAATCAGGGGCGCTAAGCGTTTATGCTTGCTTCTTTTCCTTCCTCAATATTCCTTAAAACGCTCATATTACCACATCTTGACTCTGATTTCCTCATTAAAATCATCAGGAACAGAGATTTTTTGCTTCATGATTTATCATTGGCTACAGATATTTTGGACTATTGGTGCAGACAGGAAAATTGGAATACAGCCATGCGGGCGCAGAAAATCATTAAAACATAAATGCCTGAAAGCGTTGTGCTCTGTTATTCTGATGAAAAAGCTTGATAGACCTTGTTATCAGTCTAACCGATAATTTGGGGGTTCTTTGGTGATGATCACATCATGGACGTGGCTTTCGCGAATTCCCGATTGAGATATCTTGATGAATTTTGCTCTCTGATGCAGATCTTTCAGCATCTTGCATCCTGCGTATCCCATTCCAGCTTTGAGCCCTCCGACCATCATCTGGATGATATGGGCGACACTGCCTTTATAAGGGATCCTTCCCTCAATCCCTTCCGGGACCAGCTTGGCATCACTGCGGAATGTATCCTGGAAATAGCGGTCTCGCCCCCCCTGCCGCATCGCTTCTACCGACCCCATGCCCCGGTATGTTTTGTATGAGCGGCCTTGGTAGATGATCACCTCTCCCGGAGATTCATCCGTTCCGGCCAACACGTTACCCAGCATCACTGTATCAGCTCCTGCAGCAATAGCTTTGGTGATGTCGCCGGAGTATTTGATGCCTCCGTCAGCGATGAGAGGGATATTTTCTTTTTGGGTCAGTTTATACACATCAGCGATGGCCGTTATTTGGGGAATTCCAGACCCCGAAACCACTCGCGTGGTACAGATGGAACCTGGGCCGACCCCGACCTTGACAGCGTCTACACCCAGTTCCACAAGTTCCTTGGCCGCTTCGACCGTGCCGATGTTCCCAGCGATGAGTTCCTGTTCGGGAAATTCCTTTTTAAGCATGGCGACAGTATCCAAAACTCTTTGGGAATGGCCATGGGCAGTGTCTACAATGAGCACATCGGCTTTTGCTTTGATCAATGCTCTAGCCCTATCGAGAGTTTCCTCCGCAACACCTACAGCCGCTCCCACTCTCAACCTGCCATAGTTGTCTTTGGATGCTTCAGGGTACTGGATGCGCTTGAGAATGTCCTTGTATGTGATCAATCCTTTCAAGTGATTGTCTTTATCCACCATCAGGATCTTTTCGATCTTATGCTTGTGAAAAAGTTTTTCCGCTTCCTCCAAAGATGTTCCCAGGGGTACGGTGATAAGATCTTTAGTCATCGCCTCGTCGATCGAAAGATTCATGCGAGTTTCAAACCGGATATCCCTGTTTGTCAGTATCCCCACCAGTTTTTTGTTATCGTCCACGATAGGAAGACCAGAAATGCCGAACTTTTTCATCACTTCTTTGGCTTCATAGATCTTATTTTGGGGTTTCATCGTGATCGGGTCGACGATCATCCCGCTCTCATGCCTTTTAACTTTATCCACTTCTTCAGCCTGGATGTCGATACTCATGTTCCGGTGGATGATTCCTATTCCGCCTTGCTGGGCAAGAGCGATGGCCATCCGGGATTCAGTGACCGTGTCCATCGCCGAACTGATGATGGGAATGCTGAGGGAAATGTTCCGGCTCAATCGAGTCGTGACCACCGCTTCGGCTGGGATCACATCGCTTTTTGCTGGAAGGATTAGAACATCGTCGAATGTTAGCCCTTCTTTTAACTTTTCATCCAGCATCTTCCCTCCCTATCGTTTTCGTTTTTTCTTTTTCCTTTTCTTGGGGATCATGGATCGCGCCTGCTTTACTCTCTGTGCAGGGATGTTCTGGGGCTGCTGAAAATACATGGGTTGTTCTTTTCTTTCGGGAAGCTCTTCTTCTTCGACCGGCCTCAAGAGGAAGAGATATCTAATCGTTTCATCCTCGACCCTGTCCATCATAGCCTGGTACATATCAAAACTTTCTTTTTTATACTCCACAAGTGGATCTCTCTGCCCGTAGCCGCGGAGGCCGATTCCTTCTTTCAAGTAATCCATGCCCAGAAGGTGGTCTTTCCACTGGGTGTCGATGATCTGTAGCATGATGACCCTCTCGAACTCTCTCATCCGTTCGATACCCAGGATCTTTTCTTTGTCCTCATAGGCATCCAACAAGATCTTGAGGATCTTTTCTCTGAGCTCCACATGGTTTATGGTATCCCAATCGATGTTCAAGGCGTCGATATCTAAACCGAACTGTGCACCGATGGCCTTCCGGAAGCCTTCCACATCCCAATCGTCTGGGGATTGCTCTTTGTTGGTGTGTGTATCCATGAACCAATCGAGCAGCGTTGCGATCAACTCTCGGATGAACTCCTTCATGTCTTTTCCGTAAAGGATATCGCGCCGCAGCGTATAGATCGATTCCCTCTGTTTGTTCATCACGTCGTCGTACTCGAGCAGGTGTTTCCGGATGGAGAAATTCTGTCCTTCGACCTGTTTTTGCGCTCTTTCAATGGCCTTGCTGACCATTTTGTGTTCGATAGGCGTGCCTTCTTCCATACCGATCCTTCCCATGAGCCCTGCGAGCCGCTCGCTCCCGAAGATACGCATCAGGTCATCTTCCATGGAGAGATAAAAACGGGAAGACCCGGGGTCTCCCTGCCGCCCAGCCCTTCCTCTCAACTGGTTGTCGATCCGCCGGGCTTCATGCCTCTCTGTGCCAATGATGTGAAGACCGCCCAAGTCCACCACTTTTTTGTGTTCGGGATCTGTGATTTTCTTGAATTCCTCAATTTCTGCCTGGAGTGCTTCTTTGGTGATCTCTTCCTCCCGGCCTCTGTACTTTTTTTGAATGGCTTCGTTAGCCATGTGTTCGGGATTTCCACCGAGCAGGATGTCCACACCCCGTCCAGCCATGTTCGTGGCAATGGTTACAGCACTGATTCTTCCGGCTTGGGCGATTATCTTCGCCTCCTGTTCGTGGTACTTGGCATTCAGAACTGTATGGTCGATCCCTCTTTTTCTCAGTTGAGAGCTGAGATGTTCCGAATTCTCGATGGAGATGGTGCCAACCAAAGCGGGCCTTCCTTTTTTGGTGTTTTCGACGATCTCATCTGCTACAGCACTCCATTTTTCCCTGGCTGTTCGATAGATGACATCGTCATATTCATGGCGGACGAGAGGCCTGTTTGTTGGCACCTCCACAACGTCCAGTTTGTATATCGAATTGAATTCTGCTGCTTCGGTAGCGGCTGTCCCAGTCATCCCGGAAAGCTTATCATACATTCGGAAATAGTTCTGGAAGGTCACTGAAGCCAGAGTCTGGTACTCCTCTTCGATGCGGACTTTCTCCTTGGCTTCTAAGGCTTGATGAAGGCCGTCGCTGTAGCGTCTTCCTGGCATCAGCCGGCCCGTAAACTCATCGACAATGATGACCTTGCCTTCCTGGATCATATAATCCACATCTTTCCTGAAGAGTTGATGGGCCTTGAGCGACTGATTGATGGCATGGATCAAATCCATGTGAGTGAGGTCATAAAGGTTTGTGACCTTAAGCTGTTTTTCAGATTCGGCCACACCCTCTTCAGTGAGGTGCACCGTTCTTGTTTTTTCATCGACCTGGAAGTGTTTTTCCTTGCCGAGTCGGCGGACAAGGTTGTCCACTTTATAGTAAATGGCCGTCGATTCCTCTGTAGGACCCGATATGATCAGTGGTGTCCGGGCTTCATCGATAAGGATGCTGTCCACCTCATCCACGATCGCATAATTGTGCGCTTTTTGGACAAGCTGCTCTAGACGGAACTTCATATTGTCTCGAAGATAATCAAAACCGAATTCGTTGTTGGTGCCATAAGTGATATCACTGTTGTAAGCTCTCTGTCTCTCGAATTCTGGCATATCGTGCTGGATGGTTCCCGTGTCTAATCCAAGAAAAGAGAAGATCGGACCCATCCACTCTGTATCCCTTTTGGCCAGGTAATCATTGACAGTGACGATGTGGACACCCTTTCCGCTCAACGCGTTCAGATATGCGGGAAGAGTGGCGACCAGGGTTTTTCCCTCGCCCGTCTTCATCTCAGCGATTTTGCCCTGGTGAAGAACCACACCTCCCATGAGCTGGACATCGAAATGCCGCATGTGTAACGTCCGCTTGGAGACTTCACGGACAGCAGCAAAGGCTTCGATGAGCAAGTCGTCCAAGGACGCGCCTTGACTGAGTTTCTCACGGAATTCAGCCGTTTTTGCTTTGATTTGACTATTTTCTAGGGATTGAAAGGAGGATTCCAGCTCGTTTATCGCCGATACATACGGCTTGAGCTTTTTTATGTCTCTTTCGGTTTGTGTGCCAAAGAGTTTTCTTATTATATACTTATACATTTACTATTTTGTAGCAAAAACCCCCAGAGTTGTCAATCTACCCCAATTTTTATCATAGAACCCTCTCCAGCTTGACTTGCCAAAGGCAATGGGTATATAAGAAAAAACTGGAGCTTGACCCGATCAGTTGGATTTTATGCTATGTCTTAAGGAGACGGGATATTAATGAATGTTGCAGTTGTTTACAATAAGGACCGAAAAGGGACCATAAACGTTTTCGGTATGCAGAACAAAGAGTGGTATCCCGAAGAGACCATTCAGAAAGTCGTGCATGCCTTAGAAGCCGGCGGCCACACAGCGGAACTCATTCATGCCGATCGTTTTTTGCTCGCAAAACTGAATAAATTCCTTCCTAAGCTTTCTAAACGCCGGCCAAACGGTATCGTTTTGAATCTGGCCCTGGGAGTTCAGGGAAAGTGTCGCTACACACATGTCCCCGCCGTTCTCGAGCTTGCTGGGATTCCCTACACTGGATCGAATCCGATGGGTCATACCCTTGCTCAAGATAAAGTCATCGCCAAGCAGATCTTCTTGGCTTCGAACATACCGACACCCAATTATCATGTGTTTATGTCAACAGAATTGGATTCCCCATATCTGAAATTTCCAGTCATCGTCAAGCCCAGGGGAGAGGCAGCAAGTTTTGGGCTGAAGATCGTGCAAAATGAATTTGATCTCAAAGCGGCAGTCACAGAGATACTCGAGGAATACAAGCAACCGGCCCTGGCTGAGGAGTTTATCGTGGGCCGAGAGATCAACGTCAGTCTTCTGGGCAACAATCCCCCTCAGGCTCTGCCGGTGTTGGAGCTGGTTTTGAATGATGGCGGGAATGCTGTGTATGATCATGATACCAAGTTTAAAAAGATACCTGGGAAAAAAGCAAAAAAGATCTGTCCAGCAGAACTGCCGAAGGAAACCGCGGCCTATTTACAAAAACTGGCTGTCCAGGCCTTTGAAGTGTTGAATATTTATGACTTCGGCAGGGTGGACTTTCGATTAGACCAATACAATCAGCCGTTTATTTTGGAAATGAACTCCATGGCTAGTCTCAATCCCGATTCTTCGTTTGTCAAGGCCGCCAGAAAGGCTGGTTATTCTTATGATCAGCTCATCAACCGAATCGTAGAGATCGCTATCCAGCGTTATGCCAGAGAAGAGCCTGATTTTTTTGGTCCTGCGAACAGCTCTTCTGGCCAATGAAATATTCAGGACAAAAATATAGAATATTCTGAACACATCAATTTCAGGGAGGAGAGTATGTCAGTCGTGAAAGATCCGGGTTCTCCCATGTATGTACCCGAAAAAAACAGGGAGATCGCCCGTAAGCGTGCCCGCAAATACACAGAGATGATCGCCGATTATCTTCAGGTACGGGATAAAATTCCAATGGGTTTCAACCAATGGGACAGGATCCAAGAACAAAGACGGCGCGTCTTAAAAGTCCTCGGGGGCACAAACAAGGATTGGACAAACTACAAGTGGCATTATCAAAATGCTATCCGCAACACCGCTATTTTGAAACGCATCCTCGATCTTACTGAGGAAGAAGTTAAAAGCATTGAGAAGACAGCCAAGCAGTACAGATGGCAGGTCTCGCCCTATTATGCAAGTCTCATCGATCCGAAGGACCGCAATTGCCCTATTTTCAAACAATCCGTACCGACGATCGCGGAATACTTGGATGAGGAAGAAATGAAGGATCCCTATGCCCTGGTCTACAATTCTCCGGCTCCTCTCATCACACGCCTCTATCCTGACCGCTTGATCATTAATGTCACCAACATGTGTGCGATGTTTTGCCGTCACTGCCTGAGGAAAAAAGATATTTCTTTCAAAGACATGATCTACCCTCGCGAGGATATCCAATCGGCGTTGGCCTATATCGCAGACTCTCCAGAGATCCGTGACGTGCTCATCACAGGAGGGGATGCCTTGGTGCTGTCGGATGAAAGTATCGACTGGGTCCTCACCGAGTTGGAGGAAATTCCCCATGTGGAGATCAAGAGGATCGGCACTCGAATGCTGGCCACCCTGCCGCAGAGAGTGACACCCGAACTCTGTAGGATCTTTAAGCGGCACAAACCGCTCTACATCAACACACAATTCAACCATCCTTTGGAGATCAATCCGGAATCCGAGCGAGCCGTAGATATGCTGATAGAAGCAGGAGTTATTGTCGGCAACCAATCTGTGCTCCTCAAAGGGATCAACAATGATAAAAACGTCATGAAAAAGTTGGTCCACGAGTTATTGAAGATACGCGTGCGGCCTTACTATATCTTCAACTGCAAGAAGCTGCAGGGGATCCAGCACTTTCGCGCTCCTGTAAGCGATGGTTTAAATATTATGGAAAACCTGAGGGGCTATTCATCGGGTTTGGGGGTTCCCACGTTTATCATCACTGCACCTGAGGGAAAGGGCAAGACACCGATGGCCCCTACTTACCTCCTCAACCATAACCGCAACGGCAAGCTGCTCTTCCGGACCTGGGCCGGAGAGGTCTGCGAGTATGAGGACGAGGGCTTGTAGATCCTTTTCCAGAGAATACTATGAGGTTTTTCGACGTGAAAGAGCAGCTCACTGCGATGATCAACGCGTGGGAAGAAGAGCAGCTTGATTTTTTGATTTCCCTCTGCGAACAGAACTCTTACACGTTTTACAAACGGGGCGTTGATAAGGTATCGGAACTCGTCCTGACGAAGCTGGAAACCTTGTTCCCACTTCACAAAGTCGTTGAACAAGAGGAAACAGGAAACCACCATGTTCTAAAAACAAAGAAATCTAACAAGGCTGTCTATCTCCTCGGCCACACAGATACTGTGTTTCCTCCGGATCACCCCTTTCAAACCTGCCGAAGAGAAGGGGAGTGGCTGGTCGGTCCGGGGACTGCTGATATGAAAGGGGGGCTAGCTGTTTTGGTGTATGCGCTTAAGGCCATTGATCAAGCAGTTGGCCTTGAATCCATGGATGTGGCGCTGATTTTAGGGGGAGACGAGGAAAATGGGTCAGTGACCTCCCAAGAGATTTATGAAGAGGAGCGAAAAAATGCCCAAATGTGTCTTGTGGCAGAGTGCGGGGGACCCAACGGGGAAATCGTAGTCTCCCGCAACGGCAAAGCAGGTGGACGTGTGGAATGCCTCGGCAAGGAGCGGCACGTGGGATCTTCGACTGAGGAAAAGGCCAGTGCCCTTTTGGAACTCGCCCACAAAGTAATCGCTTTTGAATCCTTGAACAATACTTTCCCAGGAGTCCGCGTCAATGTAGGCTGTATAGAAGGCGGATTGGGGCCAGGCACGATTCCCGGAAAGGCCTCATTCCTTTTTGACCTGCGTTGGGAAAAAGAAGAGTATCGTCCGATTCTGCTCGAAAAAATTCAGGAGATTGTCTCCCAATGCTTTAATCCGTTGTGTTCTTGCTCCTTCGAGCTCCTCAACAGCCGGCCGTCCATGCCCCCCAGTCAGCAAAGCAAAAAGCTGTTGTCCCGATTAGAAGGGATCGCTGAGGAACTGGGACAAAAATTCTCTTCTGAACATCGCAAAGGGACATCGGATGGGAATTATTTCGGTGCGATGGGTGTGCCCACACTGGATGGATTTGGCCCGGTTGGCATCAGTGACCACACCCCTGAAGAGAGGATCCTCTTGAAGAGCCTAAAAGAGCGCACGGCTCTCCTCGCTCACTTTCTGATCGATCTGTATTGCTCAAATTTCTTTTTTTAGACCTGGGGGATATTTTCTAACTCTCATTTCAAGCAATTTCACTGCGTTGGGTTGCCTCAATACTTCCAGTTGCAGTTTTAAACTTTATTTTAGTCCCCATTTGATGCTATAATAAATCCAAATATTAAGCCTTTTTCCAATAGACTCGAAACAATCGCGATCAGAAATATAGATTTTTGCCCATAAAAAATGGAAGAAAAAGCGAGGAAAAGACTTTTAAAAACCTTGGGTATGGTTCCTCCTTTAAAAAGGATCCTGACCTCCAAGGACCCTCTCCTGACTAAACGAAAAAAGATCATAGAGCTGTTGACAACAATGCTGATCGATTCCTTTGAAGAAAATCCCGACGTTCCTTCCCTTAAATGGATCTTAAGGCGGGATGCCATTCTCGTCTTTCGCAATATCATATCACGGCGTAGCGCAGTGCTTGCGGAATTCAGTTTATTAAAGTACATCGATGATTTGATCCACGATAAAAGGAAAAGATCTGTAGCTCTCCCCACTCCTGGTTTTTTTGCTGAGTTGGATCATCTTTTTCGCGGCATCTCTGGCCATGCAGATGTGTATCCCGAAAGTGTACCCGCCTTTGCTAAATACCAAGGAGTAAAAGCGGCGAAACTCCGGTCCGCTGATCTTTCCCGGATGGCTAGAACTGTGGAAAAATTCAGCACGCGATACCCCAGCGGTCTCGATGAGGATGCTAAGCGGCGCCGGTACAAAAACAAACAGAGGATTCTCCGATATTTTGATGCCACTGGTTCTGAATGGGACAATTGGCGCTGGCAGGTCCGTCATATCATCAGGGATGCAAGGACGTTGAGCACCCTGGTTAAACTCACAGATGAAGAATACGAGGCCGTAAAGTTAGTCAAAAGATTCGAGATACCATTCGGGATCACTCCTTATTATCTGTCATTGATGGATTATGAGCCAGGACAGGGGAGAGACGAGGGTATCCGTGCCCAAGTGATCCCGTCGCTTCACTACATCCATAAATTGAAGGAATTCAAGGCCGATAAAAAAAGATCAATGGATTTTATGCTGGAACGGGACACCTCACCCGTAGAGGGTATCACCAGGCGTTATCCTCAGATCGTCATCCTCAAGCCCGTGTTGACCTGCCCCCAGATCTGTGTGTACTGCCAGCGGAACTGGGAGATTGAGAACGTCTATTCGCGTGCTGCCATACTTTCCAAAGCTAAAGTTCAGAAAGCGTTGGATTGGATAGCCGACACTCCAGAGATCAAAGAGGTTCTCATCACAGGGGGAGATCCTTTTATCTTATCCAACGAAAGGATAGAAAACCTGCTTTTTAAGCTTTCCCGGATGGAGCATATCCAGAGGATCAGATTGGGTACACGGACTCCGATAACGTTGCCCCAACGGATCACAGATGCTCTGGTCAAGGACATCAACCATTTTCATATTCCCGGCAAAAGAGAGATCCTTATTGTCTCTCATTTTGAACATGCGTATGAGATCACGTCTCAATCTGTAGAAGCTGTCCAAAAGTTCCGGCGCTATGGGATGGAAGTCTATAATCAGCTGGTGTATACCTTCTTCAATTCACGCAAATTCGAAGCCGCTGTAGCACGAAACAGGTTGCGTTTGATCGGAGTCACACCCTATTACACATTCAACACCAAAGGGAAAGAAGAGACTGACGACTATCGTGTTCCGATCCCCAGACTGCTCCAGGAACAGAAAGAAGAAGCTCGTCTCATGCCGGGCACAGTCAGAACGGATGAAATTGTGTTCAATGTTCCGGGTTTAGGGAAAAATTACCTGCGTGCCCTTCAAAATCATGACATCATATCCATTCTTCCTGACGGCCGCAGGGTTTATGAGTTCCATCCCTGGGAGAAGAAACTGGCTCTGGCCGATACCTATGTCTACACGGATGTTTCTATCTTTGACTATTTGCAAAAGCTCAAGAGTATCGGTGAGAACGTGTCTGATTATAAAACCATCTGGTATTATTATTGAGGGCTTTCCCCCATCCCTTCCAGTGCTTCCCCTTCTAGACGGGCGACGACAACAGCACCACAACTATCGCTCAGGACATTGACCGTTGTCCTGAACATATCCAATATTCTGTCCACAGCCAGGATAATGGCCACTCCTTCTAAGGGAAGACCCACGGCCTTTAAAATGATAGACATCATGACCATCCCACTCATAGGCACGCTTGCAGCCCCTATGGACGCCAGGAGGGCGGTGATGACGACTATGAACTGGGCACCCACAGAGAGCTCAAATCCGTAAACCTGCGCGATAAATATGGTTGCGACGCACTCATACAACGCTGTTCCGTCCATGTTGACGGTAGCCCCGATCGGAAGGACAAAGTTGGAAACTTTCTCGGACACTTTGGAATTCTCTGTGACTGCTTTCATCGTGAGAGGAAGTGTCACAATTGTCGAACATGTCGAAAATGCCATGAGAAGAGCCGAAGGCATCCCTTTGTAGTGTTTGAACGGATTGACCCTAGCCACTAATGAGAGAAGTAAGGGCAGATTCACAGAGGCATGAATCGCCAGACCCAATAGAACGACAAGAAAGTAGAATCCAAGTGATTTGAACGCCTCAAATCCGGTTCTGGCGACGATACGGGAAATGATGCCGAACACGCCAAAGGGGGCGCTCCAGACGACAAAGAGTGTCAATTTCATCATGGTCTCGAAGGCCGCCTGGAAAAAATCAGTGAGCTGGGCCCTCGGTTTTGCGGAAAGTTTAGTGATAAAAAATCCGAACAGGATGGAAAAAAAGATGATGGGCAGGACGTCTCCTCTGGCCATCGCGGCAAAGGGATTCTCCGGGATCAAATTTATGAGCAGACTTCCAAGTCCCTTTTCCGTTGCGGCGATCGCTTCCGGGCTCTTCTCCAGGCCTATTTGGGCTCCCACTCCAGGTTTAAAAACGTTCACTAAAACAAGACCTGTAAGGATAGCCATCAGACTGCTGAGAATGTAATAGCAAAATGTTTTGATGCCCAAACGGCCAAGTCCAGCAGCGCTGCCGACACTCACCACTCCTGAGATGATGGATGTGATGATCAACGGCATGATAGCCATGCGGAGGAGACGGAGAAATATCTCGGCAAGGGGTTCAGCGATGGGCATAATGCCTTCCCCAAAAACCCAACCAGCAAAAATGCCCAGGAAAAAGCCGATGAATATGTAATGTGTGAGATTGAGCTTCTTGAGTGACATCAAATTTTTGGGCAAAACGCGAACCTGATACAGTGCCATAAACATAATATTTTCCAAATTCCCTGTCAAGGAAGGGTCAGTTTTTGCTACCAATCAATCAGAACACTCAAGAATGCAACGTGATTTCTATCGGAACATCTTTAGAGATGCTTACCAGGAAAGATCAAATGAAGAATGCTTATTTCCGTAATGATCCTAAGTCAAATGATAATCGCAGAAGATCGTCACAGTCCATATTCGTCGAAGACCTCACCCATCAATCTCATAAGGGCTGTGACTCGCTCTTTTTCCGTCTAATGTGTCTATCACGGAAATAAGCAGGCTCCCAATGAAGGATCAAATGTTGATTTTTTTCGAGAGTTTCTTTATCATCACCTGTTATATTCTTGAAATCGCTTTAGTTTGACAGAAAGTGCAGGTTCCTATAGATGATAAGATTAACTAACGCCCCTACCGATAAACAGCTTAAGATCGTCAGCCTAGGAGGCGGCCATGGTATGCGACGAAAACTCCTTTCGCTGGGTTTTCATAAGGATGATATCATTGAGCTGGATTCGCGCAGCATACTCAGAGGACCGATTCTCGTAAGAGGATTGACTTCCGAAACATCTGTGGCTCTGGGCAGAGGTATTGCCCAAAAAATAATGGTAGAGATTGTTGGCGACAAAAAATAAATATCCAGATATCATATTTCTCGGCCAACCCAATTCGGGGAAAAGTGCACTTTTTAATGCTATCGCCGGGTTAAAAGTCGACACATCCAATTTTCCTGGAACAACGGTCAAGCACGCTCACAGCAAAGTTAACTTCGCGGGAAACGTATTTAATATCATAGATCTTCCAGGCACTTATTCCCTGAATCCATCGGATGACATAGAAAAAGTTGCGCTCAGCCATTTGTTTTTTGAAGAACCCGACTTGATCATCAATGTTGTGGACGCTTCTATACTGGGAAGAAGCCTGGAGCTTACCCAGGAGCTCATCGAGCTGGGATACCCGATGGTTATCGCTCTCAACATGACGGACCTTGCAGAAAAGAAGGGAATAAAGATTGATGTGAAGAAACTGGAGAAGCTTTTGGGTGTTCCTTGCGTTCCGACTGTCGCAATCCATGGGCGAGGCATCAAGCAGCTTATCGAAACGGCGATCCATGCTCTTGAGGAAAGAAGGCCTTTATCCCCTTTAACTTGGACGCGCGATGTGGAAAATAAGATCGAAGAGTTCCAGAGGGCGATTCCCGATGATTTTCCCGTCGTGGGGAACCGGAGGTTTACGGCGGTTAAAATGCTCGAAGTGGGCAAACGCTTTTTTATCCAGACGCTGGAGAAGATGAATCCGGAGCTCAAGAAGGCCAGGGACAAGACCAGAGATGACCTGGAAAAGATGCACGGAGTGCCCGCTTATGAAGTGATCGCTGCAGAAAGGCATCACCTGGCTGCCAAGATATTCGAGGAAAGCAGCGAAGTTGTCAGGGGGAAGAGGATCCCCTTGCTGGAGAGAGTGGATGACATCATCATGCATCCCTTCCTCGGTTACCTGATCCTCCTCGCCGTGTTTCTCGCTTTTTTCTTTACTATCTTTCAAGTGGGAAATCCCCTCGAAGGGCTGCTTCTCAGGCCTGTCCATCACCTGAGGATTTTTTTGTCCGATCAATTGGGCACGGGAGTGGTCTTCCATATCCTGGACGGCTTACTTCAGGGCGTCGGAGGCGGCCTGGCGATCGTCCTGCCTTATCTGGTGCCCCTGCTCTTCCTTATGTCCTTATTGGAGGACATCGGTTATCTGGCGCGGGCCAGCTTTCTGATGGATACGTTCATGCACTTCATCGGCCTCCACGGGAAATCGGTCTCACCCTTCATCCTGGGATTTGGCTGCAATGTTCCGGCGATCATTTCCACCCGCATCCTTGAGTCCCGAAGAGATAAGATCCTCACCACTCTTCTTATCCCCTTCGTCCCTTGTACGGCGAGGACGACGATCATCCTTGCTCTTGTGGCCTTTTATATGGGACCGATATGGGCCTTGGGATTCTACGTGTTCAATATTTTTCTGTTGGGCGTGCTCGGAAGGATCATCTCCTTTTTTTATAAGGAGCCTTCACCCGGGCTGATCCTTGAGATCCCCACGCTTAAAGTTCCCTCCCTAATGAATATATGGAAAAAGACCTATTTTCACATGAAGGCTTTTGTAAAGTTCGCCTGGCCTGTGTTGATCGCAGGGAGCGTTGTTCTGGCGGTCATGCAATTTTTCCATATGGACAGGCTTATCAATCTCATCCTCTCACCCCTCGTTGAAAAGGCTCTCGGCTTGCCGCAGGAGCTTGGAGTGACCCTTGTCTTCGGTTTCTTACGCAAAGAGCTCTCTTTGATCATGATGCTCCAAGCTCTCGGTGTTGACTATCATAATTTGATGTCGGTCATCACTCAAGAGCAACTCATCGTGTTTACGGTTTTTGTGAGCTTTTTTATTCCCTGTCTCTCCACTGTAGCGATCATCTGGAAAGAACTGGGGAAAAAGATCGCATTCCTCTCTATGGCCCTCAACATTGCCGTTGCCGTGATCTTGAGCATCATTATCCGAGCCTTTCTCTCCATTTCTTAATCTTTTTTTCCACTCGACCGCTCATTGGAACTCTCCGAGAATGTCCAGCTTAGAATAAGGATTCGAATCTTAAAGGCTATGAAAAGATTTATGTATGCAACTTTAACAACAGTTTTTTTGCAACTTTTTTGCCGAGAATTTCTGCCAAGTCATCCTCGGAGGCCGATTGAATTTCATCAAGGCCTTTGTATTTGCTCAAAAGAGCTTTTTTTCTCTTTGCGCCGATTCCTGGTATAGAATCCAGAGGAGAGGTGAAACTTTTCTTGGTTCTTCTTCGACGATGGTAGGTAATGGCGAAACGATGGGATTCATTTCTGATACTTTGAAGGAGTTTGAGGGCGGGGGATGTCCTGTCCAACTTAAGGCCTTTTTTTTGAGCCGACGTAAAGATCAGCTCTTCTTTTTTTGCCAGGGAAGCGACATCCATGTTGTCCACTCCAAGCTCATGAAGAGCTTTTAAGGCCGCACTGAGCTGTCCCTTCCCTCCGTCCACAAGGACCAGATCCGGCATGAATTCCCGGCCCTCGGTAAGGAGCGATGCATATCTTCTCCGGATCACTTCGTAGAGACTCGCCACGTCGTCGGGTCCGCGGACGGTCTTGATCTTGTATTTTCTGTATTCGCTCTTGTTCGGCCTCCCAGCCTCAAAGACCACCATGGACCCTACGGATTCATCACCTCCCGTGTGAGAAATGTCGAAACCCTCGATTCGCTGTGGTATTGATTTGAGCCCGAGGACGATTTTAAGCTCAGTCAGAGATGTCGGGACTTCAGAGTCCTTCTGAACCAGATTGTCCGTGTTCTTTAGGGCCAGTTCCAACAATTTTTTATTCTCTCCCCTTACAGGCACGATGATCTCGACTTTTTTGCCTTTGACTTGAGAGAGCGAAGCCAACAGCTCTTTCATTCGAGAAATCTGAAAAGGGAGGATAATTTTTTCGGGAAGATCTGTTTTTCCTTTGTAATATTTTTTAAGCTCGGAGGAAAGAACTCTGCTATCGGGAATGCTTGTTTTCTTCTTTTGAAAAAAGACCTCTGTTTCGATGACTTTTCCCTCTCTCATTCGAAAAACAGTCAAATAGGCTCGATCCAACGCTGTTGTATACCCGAAAATGTCTTTGTTTTCTTGCCTCGTGGAGATCAGTGTGGGCTTGGCTTTGAGTTGCTCGATCGTTAGAATGAGGTCCCTCACCTGGGCAGCGCGTTCAAATTGCTCCGCTGCCGCCGCTTCCATCATCTGTTGTTTGAGACTCTTTAAAAGGTTCTCTGCTTTTCCTTCAAGGAAGAAAAGGGCATCCTGCACTCGCGCCCTATAATCAGTTTTGGAAATGAATTGGACACAAGGAGCTGTGCAAAGTTTCAAATCATATTCAAGGCAGGGGCGTTTTCTTCTTCCGGGGATGGCTTCTCGGCACCCTCTGACCCCTAAGGACTTGTTGATCAGATGAATGGTTTTTCTCGCTTGGTGAGCCGGGCTGAAGGGCCCGAAATATCTGGCCCCATCCGCTTCAACCCTTCTGGTGAGATAAATTCCGGGAAATTGATCCTGGCAGGTCACTTTCAGGAAGGGATAGGCTTTGTCGTCCTTCAACCGGATGTTGAATTTCGGCTGGTACTGTTGAATAAAGTTATTTTCAAGGAAAGTCGCTTCCTTCTCAGAGTCAGTGAAAATATAATCGATATCTACGGTCTCGGCCAAAATGTTGTGAACTTTGGGATCGGGAGTGGATCCAAAATAGGATCTCACTCTGTCTCTCAAAGAACGTGCTTTTCCGATGTAGATGACGTCATTTTCGCTGTTTTTAAAGAAATAGATGCCGGGCTCGGCAGGGAGATCTTCGCAAATGGCTTTGAGATCTTTCTTTCCTTTGCTCGACATGACGTTTTATCCCTTGAAGATCTCCCTGTTTTTTACAGGTATTACCGGGATCCTATAAATTTTCATAAGTTTCGACATTGTGTATTTTAAGTCCCAATGAATTACATATCCACAAGCTCTAGCTCTCGTTTTTTCAATGTCTTGAGCTCATCCCTGAATTTAGCGGCTTTTTCAAATTCAAGATTTTCGGCTGCTTCTTTCATTTTCTTTTCCAGATATTCCATGCGTTCTTTTCTTTTTTGCGGAGATAGGTAGATATCTTTGTCCTCTGAGATTCTGGAGTAATCGAAGTAATCCCTCTCATAAACGCTTGTCAACACTTCATCGATTTTCTTCTGGATAGACTGCGGCGTGATGTTGTTCTTACTGTTGTAATCCTGCTGGATATTGCGGCGTCTGTTTGTTTCATCGATGGCTTTGCGCATGCTGTCTGTGACGAGATCTGCATAGAGAATGACTTTTCCGGAAATATTCCGGGCAGCCCTTCCGAACGTCTGGATCAGCGCTGTCGTTGACCGCAGAAAACCTTCCTTATCGGCGTCAAGAATGGCCACAAGCGAAACCTCTGGCAGATCAAGCCCTTCCCGCAAAAGGTTAATCCCTATGAGCGCATCAAACTGACCTTTGCGCAGGTCTCTTAAAATTTTCACCCTGTCGAGGGTATCGATCTCTGAGTGGAGATAACGGACACGAAGTCCGAGTTCATGATAGTAGCGTGTTAAATCCTCGGCCATCCGTTTGGTGAGCGTTGTTACCAGGGTCCTCTCGTCTCTTTCGGCCCTCTTTCGGATCTCACTCAGCAAGTCATCGATTTGCCCCTTGATCGGTCTGACCTCGATCTCAGGGTCGATTAGACCTGTCGGCCGGATGATCTGTTCCACGACTCTGTTTTTTGTCTTCTTGAGCTCGTAGGGACCGGGCGTGGCGGAAACAAAAATGACATGCTGCACCTGTTCCTTGAATTCATCGAAATTGAGAGGGCGGTTATCCAGAGCCGAGGGAAGACGAAAACCGTGTTCGACAAGAGTCATTTTTCGAGACCGGTCTCCGTGGTACATCCCGCCGATCTGTGGAATAGTGGCATGGGATTCATCGATGATGGTCAGAAAATCCTCTGGGAAGTAATCGAGCAGAGTGTAAGGAGGATCTCCGGGTTTCCTCAGGCTGAGGTAAAGCGAGTAATTCTCTATGCCGGGGCACCAGCCAAACTCCCGCAACATCTCGAGGTCATACAGAGTCCTCTCTTCGATCCTGTTGGCTTCGATGATCTGACCATTGTGTTTGAAGTATGCGATCCTTTTCTCCAGTTCTTTTTCGACATTTTGGATGGTGTGGTCAAGGATCTCCTTTGGCGTAGAAAAAAATGTGCGGGGATAGACCATGATCTTGTCGAAAGAGTTTACTTGCTTCCCCAGCAGCGGATCGATCATGGTGAGATGCTTGATGGTTCCCTCCTCTAGCTCAATCCGATAGGCATAGTCTTCGTAGGCGGGGTACACATCGATGATATCTCCCCGCACGCGGAAGGTTCCTCTTTTAAAGTCTTTTTCTCCTCGTGTATACTGAATTTCAACCAGCCTTTTCAGCAGGATTTTACGCTTAATAGGCTGGTTCTTCCTCAATTGGAAGCTCATGGAATTATAGGTCTGCGGGGAGCCGATTCCATAGATACAGGAGACTGAGGCAACGATGATGATGTCGCTTCTCTGGGCAAGAGAATTTGTGGCACTGAGCCTCATGCGGTCGATCTCGTCGTTGATTGTGGCTTCTTTGGCAATGTACATGTTGGATGCAGGGATAAAGGCTTCAGGCTGATAATAATCGTAATAGCTCACGAAGTATCCCACGGCATTGTTGGGAAAGAAGCGCCGGAATTCTTGATAGAGTTGGGCGGCCAAGGTCTTGTTGTGTGAAATCACGAGGACGGGCCGATTGAATTTTTCGATGATATTGGCCATGGTGAAGGTTTTTCCCGAACCCGTGACTCCCATCAGGACCTGATGATGTTGGCCATTCAGAATTCCTTTATAAAGCTGCTCTATGGCCTTGGATTGGTCTCCTTTGGGGAGGTACTCCGAATGAAGCTCAAATTCTTTCATCTCTATCACACGCAATTATACGAAAGGGAGACTGTGTGGACAAGACAAAGACGATGCGGGTTCCGTTTCCCGAACGGACCGATAAGGAATCACGGCGTCCAAAATTTACTGAATGTATGAGATCATCTTCATGCTGCCCTTGAACTGGGCGCCGTCCATGATGGAAATACGGGCCGCTGCGATGTCGCCGACCATCTGGCCATCTTTCTCGATATACACTTTTCCGGCAGCATGGATATTTCCTTTGACTCGGCCCCGTATGCTGATATTCCTGGCATGGATCTCCGCATCAACCTCAGCATTGTGTTCGACTGTCAGGTCGTTGTCTTTTATATCGATTTTACCCTGGAATTTCCCCTCAATGACCAGATCCTCATCGCCCGAAAGTTCAGCCTTGATATCGATCGTCTTCCCAAGAAAGGCCTCTTTTTTCGGAGGGGTTTTATCAGTGAAGCTTTGTGTGTTTTTGTTTTTGTCTTCGGAGTTTAGCATTTTATTTCTCATTTCTCTGATGTATCCGTGCTGATTATAATTCTCCCCCTTTCTATAGTCAATCAATTTGGAAATTATTGGGATGGTTCTATAATTCGTTGATTAATCTGCATGATTTAAATAAAATTGAAGATCATTTCCTCATGTTTTCGAAGATTTTTAATTATTCCCTTAAGGAGGGGCCATGGAGCTTGGCAATATCCCTGTTTTAACAGTCATAGAGGATACGATCCCTCGTGCTTATGAGAAAGCCATCAGAGAAGTGTGGGAGAAGGGGATTAGCATTCACACTGAGTATGATCGTCCGGAAGACCCGCCGAGCAAGGACGCCACCGTGATGATCGCTGTGCGCGAACCCTTCGGGCAGCCTCGCTTCCATCGTTCGTTTGCTGATGGCCTTGGGGGTTTGGCGGAGTATGTCCAGGAAGTCGTGCACGGGGCCCATGATTATTGGGTCAAACCCGTGGAGGAGATACTGAAAGCCTCGGAAAGCCAGGATACACGATGGACGTACACTTACCATGGCCGGCTCTTTGAGTATAGGATCGAGAACGCAGTCGTGGATCAGATCAATTATATCATCGAGAAGCTCTCCCAAACGGGATACACAAGAAGGGCGCAGGCCATCACTTGGAACCCAAAACTCGACCCGCCAACAGAGGATCCCCCCTGTCTCCAGAGGGTCTGGGGGCGACTCTGTGAGGATGGCGAAGGCGGTTATATCTTGAACATGAACACCCATTGGCGCAGCCGTGATCTGTTCAAGGCCTGGTTCGAAAATGTCATCGCCCTAACGACACTCATGCGGAGGATCGCAGAGCGTATCGCTGAGAATATAGGGAAAAAAGTCACTCTAGGTCGATATGTGGATATCAGTGACTCTCTTCATATCTATGGATCTTATTTCAGAGAAATAGAGGGGGATCCGGAAAAGGGCATAAAGAGTTTCTTCGAGATGCTGGATGGTCGCTCCTTCGAGGAAAGAACATGGAATTCGGTTTTTGTGAAACCCTATTTCATCGATGACGGAGTGGGTAAGGGGCTGAGGAAGATGCTCGAGAGAGAGAAAGACATGCCTGAAGAAGTCCGCAAAGCCGTAGCAGAAGAGCTCCATAAGATGGAGGATGATGATTATGTCGTTTGATCTTGAGACATTCCTGCGTAAGATGTCACAGAAGGGGACATTCATTTCTCTGGATTGTTCTGTTAAGCTAATCCGGATGATGCCATGTGACAGTTTAGCAAAGAGCGCTTTAGGACACACAACGTGGGGGAGGGGAAAATGACAATATTTGAAAAAATCGCCGACGAAGTCCAAAAAGGCCACTCAGAGGCTGTGGAAGATCTGGTGAATGAAGCCCTTGGCCAGGAAATACCCGCAGAGTTGATCATGAATGACAGCCTTGTTGCAGGAATGAACATCATCAGCGAGAAGTTTAAAAACAATGAATGTTTTATCCCTGAAGTTTTGGTTTCAGCAAAAGCCATGACAGTGGGTTTAAACATTTTGAGGCCTCTGTTGGCCGAGAAGAATGTGAAACCTCTGGGGAAAGCCGTTATCGGAACTATCCAAGGAGACCTGCATGACATTGGGAAGAATATCGTCGGCATGCTGCTCCAGGGAGCTGGTTTTGAGATCATCGATCTCGGAGCCGACGTGCATGCGGATAGATTTGTGGAATCTGCCAAGAACGAAAATCCGGATATTGTAGGGATGTCTGCACTTCTGACGACAACGATGATAAACATGAAAACTGTAATAGAGGGATTGGAAAAAGCCGGTCTACGAAACTCTGTGAAAGTTATCATCGGGGGTGCGCCTGTCACACAGATCTACGCGGAGAAAATAGGGGCAGATGGCTACGCCGCTGACGCCGCCACGGGAGTCGATGTGGTCAAGAAATTGGTCGGAGTGCAGTAGATAGCTCATCACGATCCGACCTAACCAACCAAACTTCGCCGATCACGGCCTCGCCGGTGAAGCTCCAAATCCGATTTCCACTCAACTCTTTAATGATCCAGGCAATAAAAAAAATAGAAAATGGAAAAAATTTCTTGACAAATAATAAATATTATTATTTAATAATTATATGCAATTAAAAAAAACTCAGGAATGTCTCGATTCTTTTATCGAAAAATGCAAAAGTCATAACCTTAAGATAACGCCCCAAAGGTGTGCCATATACAAGGAGATTTTCAAATCCCTAGAACACCCATCGGCTGAGGATGTGTTCAATGCTATCCATAAAGACTACCCCAATATTTCTTATGACACGGTGAACAGGACTCTTCTCACTTTTGCGGATATTGGGCTTGTTGATATCGTCAGAAGCTCCAGCGGGCCAAGACGTTTTGATCCCAACACAGAAAGCCATCATCATATTTATTGTGTGAATTGTGGAGAGATTTTTGATTTTTACAATGAAGATTATGACAATTTGGAGGTTCCAGGAAACATAAGGGACAATTATGATATTATAAGCAAGCGAGTTGTTTTGAAAGGGGTTTGTAAAAAATGCAAGAAGAGTATGTCTTAATTTGCATTTTGATAAATAAAAAATTCAATAAAGGAGTCTAACCATGAGTAAAACGGAAGAAAACATCAAAGCTGCTTTTGCAGGTGAATCTCAAGCGAGAAACAAGTACACCTATTTTGCAGAAGTTGGGAGGGAAGAGGGCTACCACTACATCGCTAAGATCTTTGAAGAGACCGCTGCGAATGAAAGGGAGCATGCCCGCGACCACTTCAAACTTTTAAAGGGCGTAGGCACAACGGCTGAGAACTTGGAAGCCGCCATAAGCGGAGAGCATTATGAAACGGTCGAGATGTATCCGACCTTCGCCAAAGAAGCTGAGGAGGAAGGGAACCAAGAGGCAGCCATTTTGTTCAAAATGATCGGCAAGATTGAAGAAAAACACAGGGAGCGCTATAAAAAACTGTTAGAGATGGTGAAGAATGGTACAGTTTTTAAAAGAGAGCAGCCGATCAAGTGGAAATGCAGCGTCTGCGGTTACACTGTTGAAGGGACCGAGCCTCCTCCAAAGTGCCCGTCCTGCAAGAACCCGAGAGAGTATTACGAACCGGCAAGCCTTGATTTCTAGTTCGAGGAGAAAACATGGCCATTTATAAGTGCTCCGTCTGCGATACGGAATTTAACGAAGAGAAAGAAGGAAGGAAGTGGGACGAGCTTACAGATGACTGGAGCTGCCATGTCTGTGAATCCGGCAAATCCGCATGGAAAAAAGTCAATGCAGCACCTGGCCCGGATGTATCTGATGGAGAACCCAAGGATACATCCGGGTCTCCCGATGAATTCAAGAGATTGTCCGATGAGCTTGAAGGTCACATGGCGGATATCCATGAAATGGCTGAAACAGGCCTGTCGATCATCGAGCCCATGCGCACACGGATGCCTACTCCATCTTGGGATGACATACTCGTTAAAGGCGCACAACTGGCAAATATTCCTCTCAACCATGACGTCCCCGTAAACACAACAACAACGATCGGTCCAAAGGCCAATAAGCCTATGGTCATCGAAACCCCTATTTATGTCACCCACATGTCTTTTGGCGCACTATCCAGAGAAGCAAAGATCGCTTTGGCAAAAGGGAGCGCTGCTGTTCAAACTGCGATGTGTTCAGGCGAAGGAGGAATCCTCCCAGAGTCATTGGAGAACGCCTACAAATACATATTCGAGTATGTCCCTAATAAATACAGCGTTACAGAGGATAACCTCAAAAAGGTGGATGCCATAGAGATCAAGATCGGACAATCGGCCAAGCCTGGAATGGGAGGCCATTTACCCGGGAAAAAGGTCACCGAAGAAGTGGCCAAAATTCGGGGATTTCATGAAGGGGAAGACATCATCAGCCCTTCCCATTTCGGTGACATCACAAACAGAGATGAGCTCAAGAAAAAAGTGGAATGGTTACGGACTGTTTCAGGGGGAAAACCCGTCGGAATTAAGTTTGCCGCAGGAAACGTGGAAGCAGATCTTGAGGTGGCTTTGTATGCCGAACCTGATTTTGTCACCATTGATGGAAGAGCGGGTGCCACGGGGGCATCCCCGAAGCTGGTCAAAATGGCTGCGTCCGTTCCGTCGATGTATGCTCTCCAACGGGCCAAGAAGTATCTCACAGAGAATAATATAACCGATGTGTCCCTTTTGATCACGGGGGGCTTCAGAGTCTCATCTGATTTTATCAAAGCGCTCGCCATGGGAGCAGACGCCATTGCCATCGGCACGGCTGCTTTAATGGCCATAGGCTGCCAGCAGTACAGGATCTGCCATACAGGTAAATGCCCTATGGGAATCACAACACAGAACCCGGAATTGCGGGCAAGGTTGAATGTCGAAGAATCAGCCAGAGGACTTGAAAATTTCTTGAAAGTTTCTACAGAGGAGCTCAAAGATTTTGCACGGTTGACCGCAAATGACGATGTTCACAAGCTCTCCGTAAATGACCTCTGCACCACGAATTCAGAGATCTCCAACTACACCTCTATCGAACATGTCTAACGAATAGGGACCGTGTTTTGACATTTGACGCTTAATCTAACAATATCTCTTTTCATTTGTCTTCCTTAGGAGGACAGCGTGTCATTTCTTTGAATTCCAAGTGCCGAGATGAGTTCATTTTGTATTATCAATCCATTTTGGTTGTGTTTGACTTAGGCGGATGTTTGCCTTAAAGTTTGAATACTACCCTCAAGACAGAAGGAGGACAAATGATGAGAACGATCCGCATGGAAGATATGAATTCCTTGGACATCAAAGAGGCCATTAAAAAGGGATATACAACTGCAGTTTTTGCCATCGGCTCGACTGAACAGCATGGGAGTCATCTCCCCACGAAGACCGATACCATAATCGGAGATGCCCTCGCTTTTAGAGTCGCCCAAGAGTTGGGAAATGTTTTACAGGCTCCGACGATCAGGCCGGGGTGTTCGGATCATCATATGGCATTCACAGGAACAATCTCCCTTCGATCGTCTACGCTTAAATCCATCATTCATGATTATGTGGACAGTCTTGCAAAGAATGGTTTTTCAACTCTCATCCTGCTGCCCAGCCACGGCGGTAATTTTTCAGTCGTCCAAGAAGCCCTCGATGAGCTCAAGCCCAAATATCCCGGCCTCAGAATTATCGGCTTTACAGATCTTTTGGGTTTTACGGATGCACTCATGAAATTTTCCGAAGGTTTTGGAGTCACCGCAGAAGAGGCCGGTGCTCACGCAGGAGAGAGTGAGACATCGTTCATTCTCGCGCTGGCTGAGAACCTGGTTGCACAAGAGCGGTTCGCTCCGGGTTACCTCGGACCTTTAGGGCAGAAAGAGATTGAAATTATTCTTGATAAAGGGATGCCGGAGTTAACGGAAAACGGAGTGTTGGGGGATCCGACAAAGGCTTCAGCCAAAAAGGGTGTTGTCTATTTAGAAAAGACTGTGGATTTCTTCGTAAAAGAAATTAAGAAACAGCTTGGCTCTTGAATATTCCCGTCGTGAAAATCGAAGCACTCATCCAAGAAGTTCAAAAATATACAACCAAGAGTGATTTGGAGTTCTTGCGTCGTGTCTTGACATTTGCCACCGAAGTCTTTGAAGGACAGAAAAAAGATTCCCCGTCATCCCTTGTCCAGCATTCCCTGGCAACGGCCATGGAACTGGCGAAGCTTAAGTTTGATCCCTCTGCTATCTCTGCAGCTTTGCTCCACGATGTGCCCCTTAAAATCAACATCCCCTTCGAGACGATCCGGGAACAATTCGGTGATGATACAGCGAAGCTGCTGGAAGGATTCACGCTCATTAGCCGCATAACCTGGGAAAAACTTAAGGACGAAAATGTGGAGCATCTGCAAAAAATGTTCTTAGCCATGGCTGATGATGCCCGGGTGGTTATCATCAAATTGGCCGAACAGCTGGATCGAATGCGGGATCTTGAGTCTCTCTCCCTATCCAGGCAAAAAAGAATAGCTGAAGAGACTCTGTACATATTCGCCCCTCTCGCCAACAAACTGGGAATGTGGTCGATGAAAGGGGAATTGGAGGACGCGGCCCTTCGGTATCTCGATACTGAGAAGTATAACGAGATAGACCAGCTGCTCGACGAACGCCAGGATGAGCGCAAAGAACAGATAAGTGCAATCATAAGGACACTGAGACGTAAGCTCGAGGAAGAGGGAATCACAGATGAGATCTTGGGACGCCCCAAACACATCTACAGCATTTACAAAAAGATGCAGGACACAGGCAGGGATTTTCAAGAGATCTACGATATTCGGGGAGTCCGTATCATTGTGAATAGCATTAAGGATTGCTATGCATCGCTCGATGTGATCAGAAACTTATGGCTGCCAGTCAAAGAAGAATTCGACGATTACATCGCCAATCCCAAATCTAACGGTTATCGCTCGATCCATACGGCTGTTGTCGGGCCCCAGAAAAAGCCCCTTGAGATCCAGGTCCGTACCCAGGAGATGCACCAGATCGGCGAATTCGGAGTGGCCAGCCATTGGAGGTACAAAGAGAAGGCAGGCTACGATACCAAGATCGAAACTAAAATCTCCTATCTCAGGATCCTTCTCGAGTGGCAGCAGGAATTGATGGAATCCAGAGAGTACTTCCAGTCTCTGAAGACTCCACCCTTTTCGATGGTTGTCTACGTTTTTACTCCAAAGGGAGACATTGTCGACCTCCACCAAGGTTCGACACCTCTTGACTTTGCCTATCGTGTGCATACGGATCTGGGTCACCGCTGCAGAGGAGCCAAAGTCAACGGCAAATTGGTCTCTCTGGATTATAAGCTCCAGAATGGGGATAGAGTGGACATTGTTAAAGCCAAGGAGAAACGCCCCAGCCGCGACTGGCTGAATCCCAAGTTGGGTTATGCGTTTTCGCCCAGGACAAAGCAGAAGATCCGCATCTGGTTCCGCAAACAAGAGCGTGAGTCGAGTGCAACTCGCGGTCGAGAGATTCTCGAGCGAGAGCTCAAACGGTTTTCACTGAGGGATAAAAATTATGAAGAAATCGCCGGTCTGTTCAAATACAAAAAGCCAGTTGATCTGTTTGAAGCGATCGGACGGAGCGAGATCAGCGCTCAACATATCAGCGAAATTTTGATTCGCAAAGATCATAAACCACAGCGGAAAGACCGCGAGATTGAAAAAGACATCTTAACCGAAACCGCAGCACCATCACAATCAATTGTTCCGAAAGTCTTAGTCAGAGGGATGAAGGATTTTCTGACACGAACAGCTTTATGCTGCCGGCCTCTTCCTGGTGATGATATCGTAGGTTTTGTGACTCAATGCCGCGGCGTCACGATTCATCGCCGTGATTGCCACAATATCATTCGCCAAAAGGATAACAGCCGCCTTATCGAAGTCGATTGGGGAAAAGGCCGGCAGGTTTATGCCGTTAAGATCTTGGTCGAAGGCACAAATCCAAAAAAATTGCTCAAAGAAATTGCAGTCATTGCTGAGAAAGAAGGTGCCATTATATTGACCTCGAGCCTCAACACACGTCCCAATGATCCTCTCTCTGTAATAAGTGCGACATTAGAGATCACGAACATCACACAACTGAACCGTATCCTCAACAAGATTAAAGCCTTGCCCTATACATCCTTAGTAAAACGACTGACACACTGAGACATGATGAGTCCAAAAGTTCGACGACTCACAGCGTATTGAAGAGACGTTTATGGTCAAGTTGACTTCGATCAGGGTCTTTTGATATAAGACAATCATCTGATTTAAGGGGCCATTGTGGTTGTTTAGCGGAAAAGTTTCTTTTGTTAGAGTGAACTTCAGTCAATATGGACAAAATGATCGGTAAAACCATCTCTCACTACAAGATCCTCGAAAAGATCGGGGAAGGCGGGATGGGAGTGGTGTATAAAGCAGAGGATACGAAGCTGAAGCGGGTCGTTGCGCTAAAGTTTCTCCCTAAAAAATTCACAGCCGATCCTGAAGCCAAAGAGCGTTTTGTTCAGGAAGCCCAAGCGGCTGCGGCATTGGACCATCCGAATATCTGTACTGTCTATGAAATCAATGAGATCGAAGGTCAGATTTTTATTGTCATGGCGTATATTGAGGGCCAAAATCTTAAGGATAGATTAAAATCAGGCCTCATGGATGTAGAAAACGCTCTGGAGATTGCTATCCAGGTTGCCGATGGCCTTAAGGAAGCTCACGAAAAAGAGATTATTCACAGAGACATCAAGCCGGCCAACATTATGCTTACAGAAAAAGGCCAGGCGAAGATCATGGATTTTGGCTTAGCGAAGCTGTCCTGGGGTGTAGATTTTACCAAAACAGCGACAATTATGGGCACTGTGGCCTATATGTCACCAGAGCAGGCCAAGGGTGATGAAGTCGACCACAGAACAGATATATGGTCATTAGGTGCGATGCTATACGAAATGTTGGTTGGTGAACGTCCCTTTAAGGCTTACCATGATTCGGCAGCGATCCACTCGATCCTCAATGAAGAACTGGAACCAGTCTCACGTTTACGGGAGGGGATCCCCTCAAACTTGGACCATATCGTTCAAAAAGCGCTTGAGAAAGACGTTAGCGATCGATATGAGGATATGCAGACCATGATTTTAGACCTGAAGCCGTTCGCTTCAGGGGGCAAACCTTCATCCTCATCCACTAGAGTACAGCACGTGAAAAAGAAACCCTCTATTGCTGTCCTTCCCTTTGTAGACATGAGCCCTCAGAGGGACCAGGAGTATTTTTGTGAAGGAATGGCCGAGGAGCTTATCAACGGATTCTCTAAAATCGAGAATTTGCAGGTGGCTTCTCGCACTTCGTCCTTTCAATTCATGGGAAAGGGTTACGATATTTTCGAGGTAGGTAAGAAGTTGAAAGTTCAAACTGTTCTCGAGGGAAGCATACGGAAAGCAGGTGACCGATTGAGGATCACAGCCCAATTGATTAATGTGGCTGACGGATTCCATGTGTGGTCTGAAAAATATGATCGCGACATGGATGATATTTTTGCCATCCAGGACGAAATATCTTTAGCGATCGTGGATAAGCTAAAAGTAAAACTTTTAGGAGAAGAAAAAGCTGCGTTAGTTAAGCATCACACAGAGGATAAGGAAGCTTACAATGCCTATTTAAAGGGTCTCTACTTTTGGAACAGACGGAATGAAGTTGGGTTTGATAAAGCGCTTGCAAGTTTCCGACAAGCGATCGAGATCGATCCTCTGTATGCACTTCCTTATGTGGGTATCGCCGACACCTTTAATATTGCCGGGCACTTCTGTTTCCTCCCGCCAGAGGAAGCGTTTTCAAGGGCACGAGCGGCGGCTGGCAAAGCGTTAGAGATAGATGAAAGGATCGGCGAAGCACACACATCTATGGCCTGGGTGCATACATATTTTGATTGGGACTGGGAATTGGCTAATGAGGAGTATAGACGAGCTCTGGAGCTCAATCCTAATTATGCGACCGGCCATGAATGGTATGCCATATTCCTCATGGGTTTGGGACGTTTCGATGAAGCCATCGTAGAAGCGCAGAAAGCCCTGGAGCTGGATCCGATCTCGTCGATGATCAATGCAATAGCAGGAGTTGTTTTTCACTTTTCGCGTCAATACGATAAAGCCTTTGAACAATATCGGAAAACAATCGAAATCGATCCCAATTTCCCATGGGTTTATATCTGGAAAGGGATTGCGTACATGGAGAATGAGATGTACGACCAGGCTTTGGAATATCTCCAGAAAGCTGAAAGTCTATCCAAAGATCTGACATATGGACTGGGTTTTTTAGGCATGTGTTACGGATTGTTAGGTCAGAAAGAAGAAGCGAAGAAAGTGCTTGAAAGACTGGATGTCATTTCTAAAAAGAAATATGTTGCATGGAGCTTTAAAGCCTTTGTATATGCTGGTCTTGGTGAGACTGAAAAGGTATTTGAGTGTTGGGATAAAGCATGTGAAAAAAGAGAGCCTGAATTATTTTATGCAAAAACTACGCCTTGGTATAATAAATGGTTCGCGGGTCCGAGATATGATGCTTTGCTAAAAAAGATAGGTTTTTAGATCATGAGCAATAAGACCATCTCTCATTACAAGATTCTCGAAAAGATCGGGGAAGGCGGAATGGGAGTGGTTTACGAAGCGGAGGATACGAAGCTCAGGCGAACCGTTGCGCTGAAGTTCCTTCCTAAAGAACTGACAACCGATCCTGAAGCGAGAGAGCGTTTCATACAGGAAGCCCAGGCAGCCGGAGCCCTGGACCATTCGAATATCTGCACTGTCTATGAAATCGATGAGGTTGACGGTCAGACTTTTATCGTCATGGCGTACATAGAGGGCCAAAATCTGAAAGATAGGCTCAAATCTGGATTTTTAGAAATTGAAGATGCTCTGGAGATCGTTATCCAGGTTGCTGATGGCCTTCGGGAAGCCCACGAGAAAGGAATCATTCACAGAGATATCAAGCCGGCCAATATCATGCTCACTGCGAAGGGCCAGGCGAAGATCATGGATTTTGGTTTGGCGAAGCTGGCATGGGGAGTCGATCTAACCAAAACAGCAACGATTATGGGCACAGTGGCCTACATGTCTCCCGAGCAGGCTAAGGGAGAGAAAGTCGATCACAGAACAGACATCTGGTCGCTTGGAGCTATGCTCTATGAGATGCTCTCAGGAGAGCGCCCTTTTAAGGTCACGCACGACCAGGCTGTTCTTTATGCAATTTTAAATGGCAATCCCATTCCAATCACAACAATCAGAAAAGAAATCCCCCAGGAATTAGAGAAGATTATTAAAAAGTCTCTTGAGAAAGATCCAAAAAATCGATATGGCGATATAAGTGATATGCTCGCAGATTTAAAGTCTGTCAGCCGGATATCCCTTTCAACGATGTCAGACATACCCTCGATCGCTGTTCTTCCTTTCGTGAATATGAGTGCCGACCCGGAGAACGAATACTTCAGCGACGGATTGGCCGAGGACCTCATCAATGCTTTGACTAAAATTACGGATCTGCACGTTGTCGCCCGAACGTCATCCTTTGCCTTCAAAGGTGAGAAGGTCGATATCCGTGAGATCGGCCAGAAGTTAAACGTCGACCATCTCCTCGAGGGGAGCGTGAGAAAAGTCGGCAACCGTGCGCGAATCACAGCCCAGTTGATCAAAGTCAAAGACGGTTATCACCTCTGGTCAGACCGCTATGATCGTGATATGGAGGATGTGTTCGCCATTCAGGACGAGATCACGGGGAAGATTATGCATAAGTTGAGCGTCGCCCTTGATGTCAGAGAGAAGAGGCCAGAAGAGCAGCGTCCGGTCAATTTTGAGGCCTATGATCTTTATCTCAAAGGACGCTATTGTTTGAACAAATTTGAAATGGATAAAGCATTAACATATTACCAACAAGCTATAGAAAAAGATCCCGATTATACACTTGCTTATGCAGGCATTGCAGAGGTCTACACCATCCTCT